>ENA-OQNI01000026-OQNI01000026.1-human-gut-metagenome-genome-assembly--contig:-NODE-26-length-218326-cov-13.526052_pt1 | contig 218326 bp, 184 predicted proteins | sample MGYA00242627_ERZ504876 | MGnify/ENA primary metagenome ERZ504876 (study PRJEB26092, sample SAMD00036386) | human gut metagenome | host: Homo sapiens | study: EMG produced TPA metagenomics assembly... | reverse complement strand
ATACTTCCTTTCAATCTCAACGTACGTTTTTATTAGGGCTTTGACCCTGCTTGTGTACTTTGATTGTAAGGAGGTATCTCTTTTTGTGCAAACCTTGGATTTTGGCTCTTTACAGGAATCTTGTATATAACCTGCAAATTTCGCGAATCTAAAACATACTTATTTTGATAAATTATATCAAACTCCCCGCATATTTCGACACGCTCCTTCCTGTTTTTAAAATCATCTTTCCGCTATGGGCCGTTCCGTCTCCATCTCCACATAAAAACAGAACAGCATGGATAACATCCACACTGTTCTGCCTTTTCTTCTCTCTATTGAAAATCCTTGTTCGGCCCCTGCCGTCCCCGGCGCTGGCGGCGGCGCTTCATGCCCCAGCCCGCTCCCCAGAAGCCGTACCCCACGGCCAGATAACCCGCGCAATATGCAAGCTCCGGCACAGTGTGGAAAACCAGCCACACTCCCAATGCGTACAACGCGGGATGCACCAGCGGCAGCCACAGGGTGTTCCATTTGCGCTGTGCGGCCGAATGGCTCGCCAGCGCGATGTAAAGCGGGTATACCGCCAGCCAAAGCGCCATCGTGAACATCATGCCCGCTTCGGGCGGCACAAAGCGCACGCCCGCATACGGCACGCCGAAAAACAGCACAGCCCAGACCAAAAGGTTTCCAAGCATCCACCGCAGCATACAGCATTGCCTCCCGTTCTTTCCGTAGTTTTTATAGTTTTGCACAGCAAAGCTATAAAAACCTCATCGTAATGGCCGCGGGCCGGGGCCGGCCCGCATGGCCTAAAAATAGCCTGCGGCTATTTTTTAGTGATTTGATAAAATTGCAATCTTTTTATAGGTCCTTATATAAGCAAAGGGTGATGTTATCACACCCCAAAAGGCAATCTAAGACAACCATGTTTAAACCATTATTGCGAATCTCTCCAACCCTTGCACAAACTGGGAGTTGTGATATTGGTATTATTTAAGCAGCAACAAATTAGTTTGTTCCAAAATGTCTGTTTTAGAAATATCATATGGCATTGGGTCAACGTCCTCAAAGCAATCATTCGATGCATATGAACGATTATCAGTCCACTCTAATACCCACCAGCTTTGAAGAGTGGTAACTTTGAAAAAATCACCATTCAATGTCCAACATTTACCAGATGGCTGTAGTTCAATTTTATTAGCACCAAGTTCCAAAAAGCGTTTTTCACAAATCCTTTTGATTTCATCTTGAGTCATGCAACCACCGCCTTTACAAATTCTTATTTGTTTGATTGGAATGCAGCATGCATAATGGCATTTCTTTCTATCTGCCCATATCACTTTATGTCACCATAGAAAATTCAGACACCATTCTGGCACCAAAGCGCAAAACCGCCTTACTCTTCCTCCGCCGTTATTTTTCCGCGCATGATACGGCTGGCAGCACATACCACGTTCGCGGCCGCAAGCGCGCCCACGGCATACGCCGCGGCGACAAAGGCGTTCAAAAAACGCTCCCGGGACCAAAAAGCGCCCAAAAGATGGTCGCTGAACAGCAGCGGCGCCAGCACACCGCGCACCGAAATACCGTCATTAATCTCCGGCACAAGGCTGGCGAAGAAATTGTATCCCAGATCCGCCGCGGCCAGCACGGCCAGAACCAGTGCGCACAGCAGGACGGCCTGCAATTTTTTCATCTCATCGCTCTCCCTTTTTCTTCCCGGCACACGGCGCGAACGCCTCGAACAGCCGCCCCGGCAAAGCCAGAACCAGCACGATGCCCACGGCCAGGGCCACGGCGATCTTGAACGTCTCCACACCTTTGGCCACGGCCATGGCGTTGTCGCCCATGATGAAATAATAGGCGGTATAGTAAATGCCCGCGCCAGGCACCAGCGCGAAGATGCCGCTGATGAGGAACACTGTGGCCGGGCACCGCCGCACCACTGAAAACACCCGGGAAAGCAGCGCCAGCATCAATGAGGCCAGCAGCGAGGCCACGGCCACCGAGGGCTGCCATTGCAGGTACAGCCAATAGCAGCCCCAGCCCACGGCGCCCGTCACGCCCGCCCAGACAAATTCCCGGGGCAGCGCGTTTACCAGAACGGCAAAACCCACCGTCGCCCCGAAGGCTGCGGCAAGCTGCACCAGAAGCTCCCATATCATATCGTCACCCCCGGCAGCAGAGCCGCGCCCTTGAGCACCAGGCCCACGCCCAGCGCGATACCCGCCGCAATGAGCACCGCGTCGATGGCGCGAATGGTACCCGAGAGGTAATCGCAGTTGGCCACGTCGCGGATGCCGTTTGTCAGCGCGACGCCCGGCACCAGCGGGATGATGCCCCCGATGATGACCTTATCCAGGCTGCACGCAACGCCCGCCAGCCCCAGCGCCTGCACACAGGCAAGGCTGACCAGCGCCACCACGCCCGCCGAAAGCATGTTGGAGACCAGCTTGTTCAGCGGCGTGCGCACGCGCGCCAGCGCGCGGGTGAACAGCCCCACGGCAAAGCCCGGCGCCAGCGCCGTGAATGCGTCCACGGCCGAGCCGCCGAACAGATAGCAAAAGCACGCGGCGGAAAAGGCCGAGGCCGACACCATCAGCCAGCCCGGCAGCCCACGTGTGGCGCGGATCTGTGCAAGCCGCGCAAAGGCTTCCTCCAGCGGCACGCGCCCTGCCACGATCTCCCGCGAGAGCGCGTTCACCGCCGAAATGCGGCCCAAATTCATCTCCACGCGCGGCGTGCTGCGCACCGCCGCGCTCTGCACCGCACCGCCGTCCTCCATCGAGGCGAACAGCCCATTGGTAAGTACATATACATGAAAGCTGCGCGCGCCGTAGCTGCGCGCGATGATCTCCATCGTCTGCTGCACGCGGTAAATTTCCGCGCCGTTGGCCAGCAGCGTTTCGCCCGCGTCCACGCAAAGGTCCAAAATGCGCCTCTGTCCCTCCATCAGCGCCCCGCCTCCGTATTGGTGATGAAATATTCCTTCAGGCTGGGCGTGATGGTGAGGGAGTCCAGCTGCGGATACAGCATGTTGAAATCCAGCTTCACCTTGTCCTTCGCGCCCCTGCACCCCAGGTCCAGCGTGCGCAGCGCGCACAGCCCCCGCAGGGGCGCAAGGCTCTCCAGCTTTACGGTGCTCCAGGCGCTGTACTGCAAAAACAGGTGCTCCAGCGCCGCCGCGCCGTCCAGCCCGCTGATGTCCCGCAGCTTTTTGCAGTCCGTCACAGCAAGGCCCCGCAGCGCGGGCGTGCGCGCGGTATCCCACAGCGCGGCCACCGCCGGGCAGCGGCGCACATACACCCATTCCAGCGCCGGAAAATTTTCGAGGAAGGAAAGGCTCTGCAGCTCCGGACAGCTTTTGATGAGCACCGTCCGCAGCGCGTCTGGCTCCGGCACGGCCTCAAGTGCGGCGCGCAGGCCCGCGGCGGGCACATTCTCCAGCACCAGCGCGCAGCCGTCATCCGTCGTGCCGTCCAGCGCAAGGCTGTAAAAGCCATGGTATTGCTCCAGTATTTCGGGCGAGACATGCAGCGCCATGCTCTTACTCCTTCGCTTCGGTGTAAAGATCGGGCAGGCCGCCCTTGAACGCGCGGTATTCCCGCACCGGCGTACCGCGGAAGCCCAGCTTCTCGTACAGACGGATGGCCGCCGGATCGTCGGCGTACAGGAACACGTCGGTATACCCCATATCCGGGTTGCGTGCAAAGCCCAGCATTGCCAGCACCGCCGCGGCCGCGTAGCCCTGGCCGCGGAAATTTTCGGCCGTATATACGTCCGACAGATAAAACGCGCTGCCGTACCCCTCGCCCACGCAGAAGCTGACGGGGATCTCAGCGCGGTTGTATGCAAACGAAACGCGCGCGCCCGCGCCCAGCTGCTTGTCGATGAGCCGCAGGCCAAAGTCCTTTTCGCCGCAGCTCTCCGTCACAAGCTGCGCCGCCGCTCCTGTCAGGGGCGCGCCTGCAAAGATCTGCACCGGACATTTGTGCACCAGCAGCTCGGGGCTTGTATGCGTCAGCAGCATCATACGCTGGCATTCAAAGGTGTGGACGGCATAGCCGTGCGCCTCAAAAAAAGCGCGGCTCTCCTCCAGCGTCACGCTGTCGGGCTTGGAATAGAATTTTGGCGTGACGTCAAGGCCCTCATAGTAGCTTTCCACAGCCGCAAGGCTCTGCTCGGCCTCCTCCATGCGCTTGAGCACGGCATAGTTGGAGTCAAAGCTCTCGGAATTTTCCCTGTCGCGGAACGCGCGGTAAAACGGCGTTTCGGTATATTCCAGATAGCGCTTGGCGCAGTGTATCTCGTGTTTTTCGCTTGGTGTCGCCATAGTTTCCCAGTCTACTTTCTGATATTATTTTGAATGGCCCCGAACGCGGGGTAGGTGGCATACAAATAATGGGCGATGGCCTCCATCAACAGGTAGTCCTCTTCGGAATCGATGTCGATGATGCCGGTGTCGAACATCTGGTACATGCCGCATTTGCCGTCCCAGACAAAGCCCGTGGTGTTCTCGATGAGGAAGCGCCGCTCGAACACATAAATGGACGCGTTGATGTCGAACACAGGCGGCGTCTGCTGGCGCGCGGTATTGTGGTGGTCGATGACCTTCTCCACATGGTCTCCCGCGAGCTTTGCCATATTCATGTACGGTGTGCGGCGGCTGGGCGTGACGGAAAAAATCAGGTCCAGGTCCGGCCGGGATGCCTTCACCTCATACGCGCCCTCAATATCGCCCGTCTGGCGCAGAGGGCTGGTGATATCCAGGTCGATGAGAGTATCGTATTCGTATCCCTTTTTCTGCTCCATCTGCCGCAGGCTGTACTGGTACACGGGCATTTTTGGCACGATGTCGCCGCACAGCTCCTCGGGGCGCGTCAGCACCGTCACCTCGGGATATTTTTTGGTGATAACGTCGATGAGCAGCCCGCTGTCTGTGTTCAGGCACACGTCGACGGCAAGGTCCGGCCTGCTCCGGATGAACAGCTCCGCCGCAGAAAGGCTGTAATACGAGAGCGGGTGGCCGTCGAAGATCTTCAGGTTCTTATTTTTAAACCCCTTGCTGCCCGCGCGGCCGCAAATGGTGATGAGCACACGCTTTTGTTCCATACTTTTACAGTTCCCCCAATGTGAGTTTTAATACGTCAAGCGCGGTCTCGGGCGTGTTCACGCTGGGTCCCGCGCCGCTTTGGGCGTAATCCAGAAAATAGGCCATCTCCCGCAGATAACGCTCGTTCACAGGCTCTGCGTAATTCTGCACCGTGCCGTCCTCCAGCGTCAGCGTGCCCGCACCGAAATCCGCCGTGACCGTGCCGTTTTTGCACAAGAGTTCGATGCTGCGCCGGTATTCCCGGCCGAAGTAATCCAGGTGCACCTCGCACAGCAGCGTGGGGTATTGGGCTATATAGACGGAAAGGTCGTCCGAGTCGATCTCCAGATGGCTGTACGTCCCTTTAAAATTATACATCTTTTCCGGCTTGCCGAAAAGCTCCACCAGATAATCCCATTCATGGATGAGGTCGATGGTGACGCCGCCGCCCATGTCCTTGTGGGCGGAATACACGGTGCGGTAATCCACGCCGGGCCTCCAGCCGGGCAGGTAGGACGAGCACAGCACCCGGGCCGAATACACCGACAGCGCCGGCAGCGCCTTCTTGAGGGCCAGCATCGTGCCGCACCAGCGCATGGGGGCGGCCACATAGGCCTTCTGCCCCGGGGCCAGGCAGTCCGCAAGGGCCCGGTCCGTGCGTTCAAAGATCGGCTTTTCTATAAAAAGAGTATCCGCTTTGCCCCGCAGATTTTGTAACATCCCGAAATGCAGGTGCGTCGGGTTCGTGATGAACGCCGCATCATAGCGGGCGTGTTCGGGCAGGGATGTGAATTCGCCCGCCAGCAGCGCGCGCGTTTCCTCCGGAAGCGCACGGGCCGAGGAGCGAAGCGCCCACGCGCGCACCGGAATGTCCTTTTGCGCCGCCACCGCGTGCAGGTTTTTCAAATGCCGCGTGCCGATGCTGCCCAGCCCTACAAACAATACGTCCATGCCTTACGCCCCCTCGATGCGTTCGATGAGCGCGATGGCCTCTTTGTCCTTTTCAAAGGACCACCGGGGCTGTTCCCGCCCGGCCAGCACGCCGAAAAAGTTCGTTATTTCATCCACATAAGCGTTCTCCACAATATTGTCGCTGTACCGCGCATCATGCTCGAAGCTGCCGTAGGTGTCTACAAATTCCTTCTCCCTAGTTTCGGCGTTGTAGCTGTACAGCGCCCTGGGGTTGCCCTCCCAGAACAGGTGCAGCCCTTCGCCGAATACCTCAAAGTTCCGCACGGCTTTGGGGCTGACGACATCCGCCGCCAAAAGGCCCTTGGTCCCGTTCTCGTGGCGCAGCGTGACGAAATAGCTGTCCGGATAATCGATTTCCAGACCGCTGAGCTTGTCCTTTTCCGCATAGACGTGCTTCACCGGACCGAAAGCGTCCAGCAGCCAGGGCAGATCGATGCCGAAGATCTCCCGCACGCCCCCCGTGCGCCTGTCGCCCACAAAAAAGTTTTTATAATTTTCCCATGGATGCCAGTCCGGCAGATACTGCCCGATGTGGTAGATGTAATTGACGGGCTTTGCAAACGCTGCCACCCGGCGCTTGATGTACTGCGTTTCGGCGCGGTAGAGCATGGTGCTGCTCAAAAACAGCGGCAGGCCCTTCTGCGCGGCTTTTGCAATGAGCGCGTCGTAGCCGTCGTCCACCAGGTTCAGCTCGGTGAATACAGGCAGGCCCGCGTCCAGCAGCTCGCCGATGATGCCCGCGTGGGTAAGGGGCGCGGTACACACGAACGCCGCGTCAAAGTGCCGCGCTGCCACCGCCGCCGCGATGCTCTCATACGGCTCGATGCCCAAAGCCCGCGCTTCTTCCCTGCGCGCGGGGGCGAAATCCACGCCCGCCAGCGCCGCCGACGGCTCCACGCCCCGGATGAGGCGCGCACGGCGTTTGCCCATGCTGCCCAGACCTACGACCAAAAGTTCCATATCATTTCCTCCCCGTGCCGCGCAGTGCACAGCCCTCTTTTCAATATCGGTGTATCGCTTCCGGGAGCAAACCCCGCATGGACCCTTTTACCGACCCGCCGCCTCGGGGCGTTCCGTTTATGCCCCCGCCGTCCATGCGGGAAAACAGGCCCAAACGCACAGTCCCAGCACCACGACCAGCGTCCCGGCGAAAACGAGGATGCGCCGCGGGCGCTTTCGCCGCGCGAAAACCAGCAGCACAAGCTGCACCAGCAGCACCGCCGCAAACAGAGGCAGCGCCGTGCGCACCACGCGCAGGGCTGTATCCAGCGCGCCGTCCCAGTAATCGGGCACCAAGGTGTTCAGCTGTCCCAGCGCCGTCAGCGCCGTTTTCCACATCTCGCGGAAGGAATCCGCCAATCCGCTCATCGGCTGCCCTCCTTTTCCCACCCCGGCACGGAGCCGTCGTAAAACAGCTTGGGCTTTCCAAGCGACGGGCTTTGCACGAACGCCTCCAGCCGCCGCACGATGCGCCCGCTGGTGTCGCCGCCGTTGTAAGGGCTTTTCGCTTGCCGGGCCTGCGCGGCAAAGGCGGGCGAAAGCGCCTTTTGCAGCGCCGCATACACAGACGCCTCGTCCGCCGCGCAGCAGATGATATTGGCGCTGAGCAGCCGCCCCTTCTGCCTGTCGCCCACGTTGACGCAGGGCACGCCCAGCGAGGGCGTTTCCACTACGCCGGAGGACGAGTTGCCCGCCACCACGGCGCAGTATTTCATGGCCGAAAGGTACCGCAGCACGCCCATGCTGGTAAAGGCGACATACTGTCCGGGGCGCGCCGCGCACACCGCGTCGATCCGCGCGTTGATGTCGGCGCCGCCCGCATCCGCGTTGGCTTTGGTAAATACGGCGGCCAGCCCGCAGCGCTCCAGCGCGGCGCACAATGCGTCGAACTGCGCCGCCGGGGACGCGCCGCCCGCTGTTTCGGGGTGGTAGGTCACCAGCGCATACGGGCGATCCAGCCCGAAGCCGATGCTTTCGGCCAGCGCCGCGCGGGACAAAAGCGGCAGGCTGCGCAGGTTCTCGTCCCCCAGGCCGCCCACATTCTCCACCGCGGCCGGGTCCTCCCCCATGCGGATGAGCCTCCGGGCGTAAACTTCACAGGACGGAAAGTGCAGGGACGCCATCTTCGTCAGGCAGTGGCGGAACCAGTCGTCCGCCGCGCCCGCCGTCACGTCACCGCCGCTGATGTGCGCCAGCGGGATCTCCAGCAGCGCGGCCGCCGCGCCCGCGGCAAATATCTCATACCGGTCCCCCAGCACAAGCACCGCGTCGGGACGATTTTGGCTGAAATAATCGGTAAAGCGCTCCATCGTATAGCTGACGGTGCGCGCAGTAGCCAGCGGAGAGCCGGTGCCGAACTTCAGGATGGGGATGCGCGCCGCGATGGGCATGCCGTCGGCTTCGATCTCGCTGACGGTGTTGCCGAACTCCGGCGCAAGATGCGCGCCCGTCACCACAAGGCGCGGCTCGATGACGTCGCTTTGCAGCAGCTTTTGCAGCACAGGCCGAAGAAGGCCGTATTCGGCGCGCGTGCCGGTGACGACGCACAGGCTTTTTTTCGTCATCTGAATCCCTCCCGGTTTATGAAATAAAAGCTTCCGCGCCTCGTCGGCGGAGTCCTCTCTTTTCGCTCACAGCTCGATCTTCTCGTCCTCGCTGAACGCGCGTTTGGCCGTTTGGCCCAGAACCTCGTGCCAGCGCATGGGCGAAACGCCGTCTCCCGGACGCTTGGTGGTGAGGTTTTCCTCCGTGAACGCCTCACCCGCGGCAATGGCGCGCCGGGCCACGATGCTCTTGCGGGCAATGGCCTTGTTTTTCGCCTCGCTGGACGTCACATGCTTGCGGCCGTCGCCCAAAGCCTGCTCCGTATTGCGCACCGCGCGCACCATGGCCGCAAGCTCCGCCGGGTCCAGGCTGGCTTTGTGGTCCGGCCCTTCCAGCGTTTTGTCCAGGGTAAAGTGCTTTTCAATGACGCACGCGCCAAGCGCCACGGCCGCGATGTCGGCCTCCCAGCCCAGCGTGTGGTCGGAATACCCCACCGCGCAGCCGAAATGGGACGCCAGGTCCTGCATGGCGCGCAGGTTCGCGTCCGCGAATGGCGTGGGATATTCGGTATTGCAGTGCAGCAGCGTAATATCCTCCACGCCGCCGTCCTCCAGCACGGACATCGCGTCCTCAATTTCCGCCAGCGTGCTCATGCCTGTGGAGAGGATGACCGGTTTTTTCAGCGCGGCGATCCGTTCCAGATAGGGCAGGTTCGTGATCTCTCCGGAAGGGATCTTGTATACGGGCAGCTCCAGCGACGCCAGGAAATCGATGCTGTCCAGATCAAAGGGCGTGGAGAGGTATTCGATGCCGATCTCCTCGCAGTAAGCTTTCAGCTCCCGGTGGCCGTCAAAGCCGAAGTGGATGCGGCGCACCATCTCCAGCTGGCTTTCGCCGGCGCCCGTCTGCGCCTTCTGGTATTCGGCCTTTTCGGCAAATTTGCTCACGACCAGCTCCGGCACCGCCGTCTGGTATTTTACGATATCCGCCCCTGCAGTTTTTGCCGCAAGGGCCATTTTTTTTGCGCGCGCAAGGCTGCCGTTGTGGTTCACGCCCGCCTCCGCGATGATGAGCACTGACATATAATTTCCCCCTGTCCGCCCGGTTCCCGCCGGGCCGCTGCGTTTTTCCGGGCCTTGCCCGGCGCGGCTGCCTGTGTTATGCCGCGGCGGCCTACTGCATCTCCAAACGGCGGCGCATGTTGTCCAGCTCCTCCAGCTGGCCCATATCCATCCAGCTGTTCTCGCTCACGGGATACACGCCCACGCGCCCGCCCGCGGCGCGCACATCCGCGATGATATCTGTAAAAGGGATCGGCTCGTTGTACGCAAGGCCGTCGATGACCGACGGCTCCACCACATACACACCCGTGTTCGTGAGGAAATTCATCTCCGGCTTTTCAGTGATGCCGCTGATGTCGCCGTCGCCGCCCAGCTCCACCACGCCGTACGGGATGGTGAAATGCTTCACCGCGCACACCATGGTGATGACGTTGCCCTTTTCCTTATGATACTGGTAGATATCCCCGAAGTCCGCGTCGATGAGGATGTCGCAATTCGTCAGAAAAAACGTCTGCGTAACTTTTCCCTTCAGCAGGCTCAGGCCGCCCCCGGTGCCCAGAGGCGTGTCCTCGTCCACATAATCCACGGTGTAATCCTTTTGCAGATCGTTGAAATAGCTCTTGATCATGCTCTTTTTGTAGTTTACGATCATCGTAAACGCGCTGCAGCCCACATCCGCAAAGCGGTGGATGATATGCTCCACAATGGGCATTTCCCCAATGGGGATCAGGGGCTTGGGCAGTATTTTGGTGTAGGGATACAGACGCGTGCCCAAACCGCCCGCCATGATGACCACGGGCGCGCATGCTTTTTTATGTGTGTCGATGTCCAGCCCGCCCGCGAACACCACGTCCTGCACCCTGCCCCGCTTGTCCAGCAGCGGCAGCGCGCCGATGCCGTGTTCCAGCAGCGCGGTCTTGGCCCGCGCCCGCGCCTCCATGGGCAGCGCGTATGGGCTGTAATTCGCCGCCTCCCGCACCGGCCCTTCCAGCGGCAGGCTCTTCAGGATGTAGCGGCGGATATCGCCGTCCGTAACAACGGCGCGCAGCACGCCCTCCGGCGCGACGAACAGCACGCCCAGGCCCGTTTCGTCCAGCTTGCGCATTGCATCCAGCACCGAAATGTCCTCGGTGATGAAAAGGTCGTCCACGCGCATCTTTTTTCCCCCTTCCGCCATGCTTTTACAGCGCCAGCAGCGCGTCCACCACGCGCTGAGCATCCTCCCGCGTCAGGTTCGTGGAGCACGGCAGGTTGACGATCTTCGCGCGGAAATCCTCGGCCATTGCAAGGCCGTAGGTCTCGTTGCGGCCGTAGTCCGCCTGCTCGTGGATGAGCGCCCACACCGGGCGCGTTTGGATGTTCTGCGCCTTGAGCGCGGCGATAACGCCGTCCCGCGTGTGCCGCGCGTCCTCCAGATACAGGCTGTAAAACCACTTGTTGGAGCGCACGCCGTCCCGGAAAGGCAGAATGCGGTATCCGTTTTTTCCGTCCAGCCGCTCTTTATAAAAATCGTACATTTCGTTTTTGTGGGCAATAAAGCCTTCCAGCTGCTCCAGCTGTGCCAGGCCCAGCGCGGCCTGCAGGTTCGTCAGGCGGTAATTGTAACCTACCTCGTCATGCACGAATTGCAGCTCGTCCGCTTTCGCCTGGGTGGAAAGATGCTTCGCCCGCTCCAGCCAGTCCGCGTGGTTGGACACCACCATGCCGCCCGCGCCCGTGGTGATGATCTTATTGCCGTTGAAGCTGTACACGCCGATGTCGCCGATGGTGCCGGCCATTTTGCCCCTGTACGGTCCCTCGGTGTAATAAGTGCCCAGCGCCTCGGTGGAATCCTCAATGAGGACCAGGCCGTACTTCCGGCACAGCTCCACCAGCCCGGGCATATTGGCCATATTGCCGAACACATGCACCGCCAGAAGCGCTTTCACGTGCGCGCCCGTGTGCCTGTTCACGCATTTGCCGTCCCGCTGTTCGGTGTTGGCGGCAAGCCACTCCCCGGCCAGCGCCGGGCACAGGCACAGGCTCTCGCCGCAGCCGATGAACACGGGCTCCGCGCCCGCGTAGCGGATGGGATTCACTGCGGCAATAAACGTGAGCGCGGGCGCGAGCACCTCATCGCCGCGGCCCACGCCCGCCATGAGCATGGCCAGATGCAGGCCTGAGGTACCACTGTTGCAGGCCACGGCCCGGGGCATGTGGGTGTATTCGGCGATCTTTTCCTCAAACTCGGACACCTTGCTGCCACCCGTGGACACCCACTCGCTGATAACGGCTTCGTTTACATACTGCTTTTCGTTGCCGGAAAAATTCGGTACGGACAGCGGGATAAATTGCTGGCTCATATACTTCGCTTCTTTCCTTTATAAAAATAGCGGGCGGGACGGGCGGCTGCTGCGCCGCCCGCGCGCACGCGGTATCGCTTGCCGTGGCCGCCTCAGGTTTTGCCGCCCGCGCGCCTTGCGCCCAGCGCAGCCGCGGCCAGCGCCAGATATTTCAGCACGGAGGCCGTCAGCAGCGGTACGACGGCCAGGCACAGCAGCCAGGGACGCGTGGGCAGGAACCATTCGAAAAAGCCGCGCGGTTCATTGATGATGACGCTCTCCAGCCGGAATTGCATGCCGCTGTAAATGCCGGGGTCCAGCCGTAAACCATACAGCGCACCCCGCGGCAGCGTAAAGGTATATACCCCGTCTTCGGCTTCCTTATGCGCCCACACCCGGTAGGTCGCGTCGTATTCCTCCATGTCCGCCCGCGGTTTGTAGAACACGCTCAGCTCGCCGGGGTCCATATTCAAAAACGTCACCCGAACCGTAACGCGCCGCACATAAGCGGGCACGCCCGTGGGCGATACGGCGGCAAGGTCCAGCTCCATGCGCGGGTCCACACTGGTGGAGGTGTATAAATCGCCCTCCTGTTCCAGGTCCGTCAGAGCAAATATGTCTTCCTGCGCGCCGGAAATCTCCGTCTGCGCCACGTTGCCCCGGGCACGCTGGTATGCGTCCTCGGCAAACCCGTACAGAGACGCCAGTATGCTGCCTGCCAGAAACACCGCATAGCAAAGCGCCACCAGCCGCCTGTCGTTTTTCCAGATGCTGTTCCAAAAAGCCTTCACACGCTTCACGACGCCGCCTCCTCTCCGTTCAGCGGCACAAAGTGCATGTCCGCCCCCGCGCCCTCTACGCGGTACAGCGTGGCGCCGCTTTTCAGGCCGTCGGCAAACAGCGCGCCGTAATTTTCCGCAAAGGCCGCGTCCCATTCATCCATATAGATGGCCGTGCATCCGCTGGCCTCAAGGTAATCGCACCAGACCGCGGGTGTAAACGGCTGGCTGGTGAAGTAGTCCACCTGTTCTTCCGTAAAGAACCCCGGCATCGCGTCGGCCCGGCGCACGATGTCCGGGCTGAATTCCTCCCCTGCGCCGAAGCTGTAATCTACGGCCACATCGGGATAAAATTCATAATAAAGCTGGAACCAGCCCACGCCCTGCTGCGTCATGGACACGATGAACACTTTGTCGTCCCGCGTCAGGTAGTGCTTCGCGGCCTCAACCTGTTCCACCTGCAAACGGCGGCCCGCGTAATGGCTGTCCGGGTAATCCAGAACCGTAAGCTGGGGCTGCAAATATGCATCCGCACGCCAAATGCAGCCTCCGCACAGCGCCAGCAGGAACAGCGTGCCAAGACTACCGGGCTTTGCATTTTTCAGCGAAGCGCACAGCATCGTTACGGCAAACACCAGCCAGCCCGCATAATAGGGATAAATATAGCGGTTGTAATCGCCCAGCCCATAGGCCAGCTCTTCCTTGAACACATACACATAGGTGAAACCCGTGAAGATATAGAACGCCGCAAAGCCCAGCGTGCTCCACAGCGCCGTCCAGGCCGTGCGCACGCGCATGCGCTTGTCGCCCAGCAGGAATGCCGCCAGCAGAATGCTCAAAATCAGCAGCACGGTGATGAAGCCCGAGCCGTTGAAAATACGCCCCAGCGTGCTGTCCGGCGCGCCAACGCTGAACATCGTGAGCCGTGTGTTGAAAAACGCGCTTTTCATCAGCTCCATGATATCGGTAAATTTCTGGGTGCGGCCGATGCCCAGCAGCTCGGCAATGCCCGTCGTCACCATCTGTACCATGCCCATATCGGCCGAGCCGCCGATGTCGAACCGGTTGGAGCCCAGCACAACGCTCATGTGCGCGGCCCAGCCGAAGAACGCGGCCAGCGGGGCGCCCACAAGCGAGGCGCACCAGCACAGCTTTCCGCCAAGGCCCTTCAGCCGGAAGAACGGCACGTCCTCCTTCTGGACGAACAGCAGGTCAAAGCAGATGATGGCGGCCGCAATAAGGCACAGCGCGAAGCCCATGTCCTTGGAAAGGCAGGACGCCGTAACGGCCAGCACCGCGCCCGTCATCAGTATGGGTGTTTTTTTTCGCGGCGCAAAATACAGCACCAGCCCCGCGCCGAACAGCAGGCCCATGGGAATGTCGGAATAGGCGTTCATATACGTCGTCTGCACATAGATGCCGCGCTGATACACGGAAACCATGTATGGCACCAGAGTAAGCACCGCGGCGGCGGGTACGGCAATGTGCCAGTGCCTGCGGCCCAGCATGGAAATGGCGGCCGCGAATACTGCAAAAAACAAAATGTCGTACGCCGCGTACACCTTCCAGGGCACAAATACGCTGCCCAGGAACTGGAACGCATAATCCAGCATGATGATGCCCGGCACAAAGGTGCTCACGCGCATCTCGCCCGGGTTATAGGTATACAGCTGATTCTCGGTCTTGACGACCTTGGGCGCGATGCCCCAGAAGCTGAACTCGTCCCACTCGTTAAAAATAGGCCGGCGCACGGCAAACAGCACGATAACGGCCAGCGACGCCAGCAGGAAATATACCATGGCGGGCGAAAAAAACTCCCGCCAGCGGATGTCCTTGTGCTTGCGCCACAGCCAGACGCACGCGGCCGCCGCCGCGCCAAACCAGACAATGCCCGCAGGCACCAGCATATGCACGCTGCCCAGCGTGCTGTACCAGACCATCGTGCCGTACAAAACAAACAGCGGCGTAAGGCCCGCGGCCAGACGCATTTTTGTGTTGAGGAACAGGCACAGCGCCGTGAGCGCCGCGAAGGTAACGGTCATTTCAACAAAAGCGATCAAACGCAGGGTCCTCCTTTAAAGCGATACGGAGCCGCCGCACAGCGTCACGGCCCGATGTAATACGCCTGGAACAGCAGCAGCGCGCTGACGAGCGCGAAGCAAAAACCGTAATGCAGCACACGCCACGCGGGCGGCGTTTTCTGCGGCAGGCCCGGGCGCAGGTTCTGCAGGGCCATCGTGCGGCCCATCAGCATGGATGCCAGCGCGAACAGCGCAAACAGCGCCCCCAGCAGATAGCGCGTCTGCACGCCGTTGATCTCCGGCAGGCTGACGGGCGTGCTGGTGAGGTACATGCCCGTATAGGTGAAGCCGTACATCAGCACGGCCGTCGCCAGAAACACCCAGGCGGTGCGCAGCTTTTCCCGCGCGCCCTCCAGCGCCGATACGCCCGATGCAAACAGCAGAAAAAGCGGCGCAAAGTAGCTGACAAACGGCACCGTCATGTCCATCCATCCAAAATTCCCAATGGTAAAGAGGTTTGCCTTGTCACGGTAGACGGAATAGAGCAGGACCGCCAGGTAGCGCGGCAGATTGGAAAAAACGAACGCGAGCTGCCGGCCCGGGTCAACGCCGGTGTCCGCATAAGGCACACGGCCATAATTGCTGGCCAGCGCCGTATATCCTGTCAGCAGCGCATATATGATAACGCCCGCGGCCAGGCATACCGCCAGCACGCCCCAGCGCTGCGCGGCGGCCGAAAGCGCCTTTTTTCCCTTGCGGGGCTTCTGCTCGAACGGCAGCAGCAGCAACAGCGGCAGCAGCGCCAGCGTGGTGTATTTTGCGTGGAACGTCAAGCCAAAGCAGAGCGCCAGCACCGCAAGCCTCTTTTTCGTCACAACGTCCGAAAGGCACAGCGCGATAAATATCCATGTCAGGCCCATGAACAGCCCGTCCGAGCTGCACGAGCCGGCCATAAACAGCGACACCGGAGAAATGGCCAGCGCGATCAGCACGGCCGAAAAGCGCCGGATGACCGCAGCCGCGTAACCGCACAATACGGCATAGCACAGCAGGTTCGCCGCGCGCGCCAAATACATACAGGCCAGCGCGTCCGCGCCGAACAGCCGTCCCACGGCCACGCCCAGCGCCTGGGGGAAGTACGGCACCAGCTGCTGCACCGGGGTGAACGCGCCCGGCGCAACCGCCCCCGCAGCTTTGTCCGCGCTGTACCGTGCAAAGGCGTCCGCGATGGTCGGGTCGTCCGGGGCCAGTTTTTCACCGCTGACGCCGTTGATATACGCCCCGGGGAAATCCCGCACCAGCAGATTCACATCGTTTGGGAACTGCTGTTTTTCATCGAACAGGAACTGTCCGCTGCCCACGGCATAAGCCCGCAGGAAATGCATCGTCTCGTCCGGAGCCTGCATGGGCGGGTTGGCAAACACGAAACAGAGCCCGGCCAGAAAAACCAGCACAGCGGTTTTCAGAGCCAGGTTCTGTTTGAGGAAATGCGCGGCCAGAAACACCAGAAGATACACGGCGGAAAAGCCGCCGCAGATGATGAGTGTCGTCGCTGCGGCAAAGCCGGGCATGCCCGCGCCCAACGAGTACGCCACACGCCAGTAATATACCAGCCCCACGCCGCACAGCAGCACAAAGAAATATCCGCAAAGCCAGCGGATGCCGGGCTTTGTCCAAAGCCGTTTGCATTTTTTTGTAAGTTCCGCCATAAACACTCCATTCGCCGCCCGCACGTTGTGTCCTGCAGGCGGCAGATTTGTAATATTTTGTCGATATATTACAAATTGTATGCATCCACTTTATAGCCGTCCATATTTCCGCGCAGCCATTCGATGGTCTGGGCAAGGCCCTGTTCAAAGGTGTAGGCCGGCTGCCAGCCCGTCAGGGCGCGCAGCTTGGAGGCGTCGCCCAAAAGGCGTTCCACCTCGCTTTTGCCGGGGCGCAGGCGCTCGGCCTCACACACCACCCTGGCTTCGGGATTGATCTGCCGGATCAGTTCATCCGCCAGATCGCCGATCGATATCTCGCGGCCAGTGGCGATGTTGATCTCCTGTCCGACGGCGGCGTCGCAGTCTGCAATGGCCATGAAGCCGGCGGCCGTATCCTTGACGTAATTGAAATCCCGCGTGGGCGCCAGGCTGCCTAAACGGATCTCCGTGCGGCCCGCCAGAAGCTGGGTGATGATGGTGGGGATAACGGCACGGGCCGACTGACGCGGGCCGTAAGTGTTGAACGGCCGCACGATGGAAAGCGGCACGTCAAAGCTGCGGTAGAAGCTCTCGGCCAACCGGTCCGCGCCGATCTTGGTGGCAGAGTACGGGCTCTGCCCCTGATACGGGTGCTTTTCGTCGATGGGCACATACTGGGCCGTGCCGTACACCTCACTGGTGGAAGTCACCATCAGGCGCTGGGTGCCCAGGTCCCGTGCTGCCTGCAGGACATTCAGCGTCCCTTTGATGTTGGTGTCCACATAGCTGTCCGGGGAGTGGTAGCTGAACGGGATGGCAATGAGCGCGGCCAGATGGAACACGCGCTCCTGTCCCTGCATGGCGGTGCGCACGCCGTTGGGGTCCCGGATATCGCCCATGAAAATCTCAATCTCACTGCGGATCTCGGGCGCGAGGGAATCGATCCATCCACAGGAATTAAACGAATTATAATAGCAGAAGGCTTTCACTTTTTCGCCTTTTTTCACCAGTTCTTCCGTGAGGTGGCTGCCGATAAAGCCGTCTGCACCGGTCACCATAACAGTATGCGCCATATGGAAAACTCCTTTTCTGCCGGGCTGCGCCGCAAATTCCGGTCTGGTGCGCGCCGCCCGTTTTTTGCTTACGGGTATAGTATATCACGGTATCCGTGTATAAAAGCAGCAGCGCCCGGCCGGGGCCCGCGAAGCTTTCAGCCGGCGGCGGGGCAGCGGCGGGGCGGACAGCGCTGCCGCGTGCCCGAAAACCGCTGTTTCTTTTGCACACCGATACCAGTTAAGTATAATATAAAATGGGCTAAATAGCAATAAAAGGAGGCTTTTTTGTCGGCCGGGCATAAGCGCCGCCGCGCCTTCCGCCTTGCCCCGCGCAGCCGGCAGGCCCCTTCCTTTACAAAACGCCTGTCCCCCTTTATAATGTAACAAGGATTCCCGCGCGCCGGGCCGCGCTCTGCGGCGCGGTCCATACTCTGTCGATATAGGATGTGCGCTATGACATTCAACTCCGTTTCGTTCTTTGCATTCTTCCCGCTGGCGGTGCTTGTATGCTGGCTTGTCCCCAGGCGCTGGCAGAACGCCGCGCTGCTGGCCGTCAGCTATGCGTTTTATTGCTTCAATACCCCTGCATGGCTGCCCGTGCTGGTTCTGGATTCCCTGGCCACGTGGGCGCTGGTGCGCCGCATGGACGCCGCCGAGGGTCTCTCCCGCAAACGGCGGCTCTGGGCCGCGCTGGGCGTAAACCTCGGCCTTCTGGTGCTGCTGAAAGGCGCCTCTCTGCTGCTCCACGGCGCGGCCGTCAGCGCAGGGCTTTGGCAGGCATTGTCCCGTCTGGGCCTCGCCAGTGAAGCGGGCGGCAGCGCTTTTTCCGTCATCCTGCCGCTGGGCATCAGCTTTTTCACGGTGCAGTCCGTTGGCTACGCCGTGGATGTATACCGCAAAAAATACGCGGCCGAGCCGAGCGCCTGTAATTTCGCGCTGTTCGTAAGCTTTTTCCCGCTCATCTCCAGCGGCCCCATCATGCGCGGGGACAAACTGCTGCCGCAGCTGCGCGCGCCCCGCGCCCTGCGTACGGACCGCGCGGCCCACGCGCTGGTCACCTTTGCGCTGGGGCTGTTCTCCAAGGTGGCCGTGGCCGACCTTCTGGCGGTGTTTGCCAACGCTGTTTACGGCGACGTAACGGCGTATACAGGCCTGACGCTCACCTTCGGCGCGCTGTGCTACGGGCTGCAGCTGTATTTTGATTTTTCCGGCTACTCGCTCATGGCGCTGGGCGCTGCCGAACTGCTGGGCCTTCAGCTGACGACGAACTTCGACACGCCCTATTTTTCGCGTTCCATCCGGGAGTTCTGGGGCCGGTGGCATATCTCGTTTTCCTCCTGGCTCAAAGACTATGTTTACATCCCTCTGGGCGGAAACCGCAAGGGCAAGGCGCGCAAGTATCTGAACCTGCTGCTCACATTCCTCGTCAGCGGCGTCTGGCACGGCGTGGGGCTGACATATCTCATCTGGGGCGCGCTGCACGGCGTCTACCAGATCGCGGGGGACGCAACGGACAGGCTGCGCGGACGCGTTTACGCAGCGCTGCATGTCAGCCGCACCGGCCGCCTTGCCTGTGCGTGGCAGTGCCTGTGCACCTTTGCGCTGGTAAACGCCGCTTGGGTATTTTTCCGCGCCGCTTCGGTACACGACGCGCTGTATGTGCTGACGGCCCAGTTTCGGAACGTTTCACTGACAGGCCTGCTGGCGGACATCCGCGCCATAGCGGCCTCCTTCAATGCAAAATCTCTTTTGAGCGCTGCATTCCTGGCGTTCGTGCTTTTGGCACTGGCGGGAGGCGTGCTGCTGGACTGTGCCCGCCGCTTCAAAGCGCCGGGCGGGGATCTTTCCGCACGGATGCTGAGCCTGCCGCTTATTTTCCGCTGGCTGCTGTACTACGCGCTGGCCGCGTTCATTTTCGCGGGCTTTTTGATGAACAACGGATACTTCGCCACGGCGGCGAATTTCCTGTACAACAATTTTTAAGGAGGCGCGCCGCATGAAAAAAATTTTGCCCCGCCTGGCGCTGCTTGCCGCGCCGTTCCTGGTTTATTTTGCCCTGTTTTTCGCCTTTGAGCCCTATGATTATTTCGGCGTCAAAGGCGGTGCTTCCAGCGAAGACTCCGTCATCACGCGCGTGCGGGCTTATCTGTCCGCGCCCGAGGACGCCATCATCCTGGGCGACTCACGCATGGCCCATTTCGACATGAATGCCGTGGCCGAGGCCTCCGGCCGCGGCTGGAGCAACCTCGCCTTCGGCGGCGCTTCGCTGAACGAGAGCATCGACCTGTTCTACCTCGCCGCCGAAAACAACCCCAGCCTGAACACCTGCTATTTCGGCGTCAGCTTTTACACCCTGCGTGCCGGCGATTCCCGCAACCGCATGGAGGCCATCGGCACCGTGGTGAAAAACCCCGTTGCCTATATGCTCAATTTCGATTACAACGCCGATATGCTGGGTGAGCTTCTGCTGCGCCTGCAGGGCGTGCAGACGGGCGCGACCCGGGACGCAGGCGCTTGGGAGGCGATCGATTCTGTGGACGAGGACGGCAACGCGCTGCCCGTACGCCGCAACCTGATCGCCTATGCCGCCACGCTGTACCAAAACTGCGCAAAGCCGGGCACACTGCCCGCGATTGAAACAGAGCCTTATATCGACGCCTGGGGCGCAGCGCGGGAGCGCTGCACCAATCCCCGCGCTTTGCTGGGCGCGATGCTGGCCGCAACGCCCGCCGACAGCTCCTATTCCCTGAACTGGGAAAACCTGCGGCGTCTGGAGGAGCTGGCGGCTTATTGTGCGGAAAACGGCATTGAACTGACCTTTGTACTGCCCCCCATCGACGATGCGCTGCGGCAGTATCTCGTTGCGCCGCTGGGCCTGGACGAGCCCATGCGCACCATACGGCAGGCGCTTGCGGACACCGGCGCGGCCGTGCGGGATTTTGAGGTAGAGCCGGAAGCCGTTTACGCGGAGGAGCAATACTACGACGGGTTCCACCTGGATGTGGAACGGGGCCTGCCCGAATTTACACGTGCGCTGTTCGGCGCAAAGGAGGCGTAAGCCATGGCACTGGATTTTCTGATTCTGTATGAGCATGTGGTGCGGGAGTACGAGAGCATCCTGCTTTTGAAGGCGGAGCTGGCCCGGCGCGGCTATACCGTGGAGCTCCGCCAGCTGCTGGACCGGAAAAAGCTCAAATACTTCACCCTGAAAAAGCCGAAGGTTCTGGTGTCCAGCTGCATGTACGACGACGAGGCCATCAACAGCCATGTGTACAACAACATCGGCGTGTGCAACAAAGTGGTGAACCTTCACTGGGAGCAGATGCTCAGCGACACGCAGGAGGAAGGCGCGTGGTTCAACTTCGGCGGCAACGCCAAAAAATGCGTGCAGACCTGCTGGGGCAAACGCACGCAGCAGCGCCTTGTGGCCCACGGCATGCAGGAAAAAAACTGCCCCGTGACAGGCGCGGTGATGATGGATTTCCTGCGGCCCGAGTTCCGGGGATATTTCAAGGATAAGGCTGCGCTGTGCCGGGAGCACGGATTGGACCCGGACAAAAAACTGATGCTGTACATCTCCAGCTTCGGCTATGCCAGCATGACGGAGCAGGAAGTAAAGGAGCTCTCCGACATGGCGGGCGAGGATTTCACCGGCTTTGCCGGTACCAACCGCACCAGTATGGAACAGACGCTGGCCTGGTTCGACCAATATCTGGCCGGGCATCCCGAAGTGCAGCTCGTCTACCGCCGCCACCCCAGCGAGTGGAACAGCCCCGCGCTGGAGGCGCTGGCCCAAAAGCGGCCCAATTTCCGCGTGATCTTCGCGGACAGCGTGAAGCAATGGATCGTGGCGGCGGACCAGATCTTCATCTGGATGAGCACGGCCATTGCGGAGGTATACTTCGCGGGCAAAAGCTGCCGCATCCTGCGGCCCGTTCCCATTGAGCACGAGTACGACCCCGTCATTTATAAGGGGGCGGATCACATCACGGATTACGCCGCCTTTGCCGCAGCGGCGGACGCGCCGGACAGTGCGCCCTTTCCCATTGCCAAAGAGGTCATCGAAGGCTACTTTGACAGGAGCGATACGCCCGCCTATGTGCGCATGGCGGATCTGCTGGAGGATGTTTACAAAAACCCTCCGCGGGACCAGCCCTTCAGCCCGCCCTTCCGGCCGCATTTCAATTTGCTCAAGTTCTGCGCGCTCATCGGTGTGCATATGATGTACGCGGTGAAATTCGACCCGGCCCGCCTTGCCGGGGTCGCCCCCGGCTTCGCAGATATGGCTTCACGCATTTACGGTTATATCGAAAAGGCGCACATTTCCAAAGAGGAGGCGCGCGCCATGGAGGAGAAGATCGCGCGCTTTGTGGGCTGATGCCCCAGTGCCAAAACGGCGCGCGCCGTCCGGCCGGATGGCGGTTCGGCTTCCCCCGCGCGCGCCGCCGCCCAAAGCGCCACGCATTTGGGAAAAGCCGAACCGCCCGGCACTCTCCCCCCGCCCGGCAGAGCGCCTCTTTTGTGCGCAAATGCGCCGCTGCGCCTTGTGCGCGGGCGCAAAATGGGGTACAATAAGAGTGCTTACGATGCGCGGCTTTCTTCCGCGCGGTTTCTTGTAAAGGAGAAAAGCTATGAAATATTGTAAAAAATGCACCATGCCCGACACGCGCCCCGGCATTACATTCGACGAAAACGGCGTGTGCAGCGCGTGCAACCATTACGCCCACCGCAAGGATGTGGACTGGGACGCGCGCTGGAAGGAATTTGAGGCCATGTGCGATAAATACCGCGGCTGCAACGGCCCCGGCGGATATGACTGCGCCGTGGCCGTCTCCGGCGGCAAGGACAGCCATTTCCAGGTGTATATGCTCAAGGAAGTCATGCGCATGAACCCCATCCTGTTCAGCGTAGAGGACAACTTCCCCATGACGGAGGCGGGCAAGCACAACCTGAAAAACATCAGCGAGGAGTTCGGCTGCACCATCATCTCCTGTAAGCCCAATATCAAGGCGCAGAAAACCCTGATGCGCACCTTTTTTGAAAAATACGGCAAGCCCACCTGGTATGTGGACAGGCTCATCTATACTTTCCCGCTGCATATGGCGGCCAAGTTTAACACGCCTTTCCTGTGCTACGGTGAAAACGTCTCGTTTGAATACGGCGGCAACGCCGATGTAGAGACCTATTCCGCCAAGGACCAAATCGAGAACGGCGTTGCCGTCGGGTTCCCCAAGGAGGAGCTGCTGGGCTACGGCGTGAGCGAGAACGACCTCATCCTCACCGAGGCGCCCTCCGCCGAAGAGCTGGCCAGGCTGGATCCGTTCTATATGAGCTATTTCGTGCCCTGGAACAGCTACAAAAATTACCAGATCGCCAAGGAGCACGGCTTCCATGACCTGACGCATGAGTGGGACCGCACCCATCACGCGGAAAATTTCGATCAGATCGACAGCCGCGCGTATCTGGTACACTCCTGGCTGAAATACCCGAAGTTCGGCCATGCGGCGGCCACAGACTACACGGCCCGCTACATCCGCTACGGTATGATGACACGGGAGGAAGCCATTCCCATCATCAAGGAGCGGGACGGCGCGCTGGACCCGCTGTGCGTGCGTGACTTCTGCGCGTTCTGCGGCTACACCGAAACCGAGTTTTGGGCCATCATGGACAAGTTCTACAACAGGGACCTGTTTGAAAAGGACGAATACGGCCGTTGGATGCTCAAGGAACCCATCTGGAAAGAGAACTGATTTTTTAAACACAAGGCGCGCCGCAGTCTGGCGGAAAAGCAAAGCTTTTTCGACAAGCTGCGGCGCGTCGTTTTTACAGTGAACAGGAGGCTTGTTATGGAGCTTGTCCCCGCCGCGCTGGAAACGCGCTGCCTTATTTTGCTGCCCGCCGCGCCCGGGCTGGCCCCAGCCGTGCTGGACTATTACCTTCGCAACGCGGCGTTTCTGGCACCGTTCGAGCCCGAGCGGCCCGCGGGCTTTTATACGGCGGAGCATCACGCGCGGGAGCTTGCCGCCGATGTGCAGCGCGCGGCGCAAGGCACGGGCGTGCGCTTTTATCTTGCGCTGAAAGACGTCCCCGGGCGTGTCATCGGCAGCGTTGCGCTGAACAATATCGTGCGCGGAGCGTTCCAGTCGTGCTTTCTGGGCTATAAGCTGGACGGCGCGCTGTGCGGCCGCGGCTATATGACGCAGGCCGTGGAGGCCTGCACGCGCTTCGCCTTCGGCCCTGCCGCGCTGCACCGGGTGGAGGCGAATGTGATGCCCCGCAACACAGCTTCCCTGCGGGTGCTGGAAAAATGCGGCTACCGCCCCGAAGGGCTGGCGCGCCGCTACCTGCGCATCAACGGCGTGTGGGAGGACCACATCCATATGGTGCGTCTCAACGAGCCGGACAAAGGCTGACATCCCGCGTTCAATACAGGCGTACGCGCCAGTCTGCGGGCGTGCCGGGCGCGCGCTCGTACTGGAATTCCGTCAGATCGTCGCGGTCGAACACCGAAAGAAGCTCCCGGAAATCCTCTACCAACGGATAAGCGTCCAGCGCGTCCCGCTCCACCCACACCATCTCGCCCTCCTCCGATGAACGCAGCGTGCCGGAAAAACGGTCTGTTTTGAACAGCAGAACGATATACCGCTCGTCCGCGTCCGTCTGGAACTGCTTAATCCCGCACAGGCGCGGCGCATGCACGGTGAGGCCGGTCTCCTCACGCATCTCCCGCGTCACCGCCTGCACAAAGGATTCGCCCTTTTCCACATGGCCGCCGGGAAGCGTATAGCCTCGCCAGTCGGCTTTCACCCTGTTTTGCAGCAGCAGGCGCGTCCCGTCATGTACCATGCACAGTACGGTGACGACAGCTTTTTCGCTTCTTGCCATCTTACTGTTCCCCCTTCGGGCGGCGGCGCAGCCGGGACACCGCCAGCAGCAGCAGCACCGGGAACGCACACGCGGCCAGCAGCCCCGCTTTCAGCGCGCCGCCCGCCATGCCGGACACCGCGCCTACAACGCCCGGGCCCAGCGCGCATCCCACGTCGCCCGCCAGGGCGAACAACGCAAACATGGCCGTGCCTCCCTCCGGACAGTGTACCATGGAAAGGCTGAATGTGCCCGGCCACAGAATGCCCACCGAAAAACCGCACAGCGCGCAGCCCGCCAGCGAGAGCAGCGGCCAGGGTGCGAATACTGCCGCAGCATAGCCGGCCACGCACAAAAGGCAGCTGGCCGCCATACAACGTTTCAGGCTGATGCGCGCGCCCCATATGCCGTACAGCGTACGGGACAGCCCCATCATCACCGCAAACGCACAGGGGCCCAGCAGGTCGCCCATCGCTTTGGGCACCTTCAGGCCCGTTTCGGCAAACAGGGAAGCCCACTGGGACATCCCCTGCTCGGACGCGCCCGCACATACCATCATCAAAAGGAACAGCCAGATCATTTTGCTTTTCAGCAGTGCGCGCAGTGGCGTGTGGTGCTCGTCGCCCGCCAGCTTGCACAGCGGCACCCGCGCGAACAGCACCATGTTGCACAGCGGCAGCACGGCCCACAGCACAGGCAGCAGCGCCCAGCGTCCGGTGCCCGCCAACGCGAAATACAGGGTTGACAGCACCACCACCCCCACATGGCCCCAGCAGTAAAATGCGTGCAGCAGGCTCATCGAGCCGGCCTTGTCTTCGCTGGGCAGCGCCTCCACGATGGGACTGATGAGCACCTCGGTAATGCCGCCGCCCACCGCGCACAGGCAAACCGCACACAGCACGCCCACATATGGGTCCGCTGTCCGGTACGGCAGAACGCCCAGCGCCACAAGCCCGGCCGCGGCAAAGGCGTGGGCGGCAACGATGGCCCGCCGCGTTCCGATGACATTGATCCATTTTGCGGATAAAAGATCCACCAGCATCTGCACGCCGAAATTCACGGTAATGAGCAGGCTGATGCGGCCAATGGAGATGCCCAGAGACGTCTCAAATACGACGAACAGCAGCGGCGTGAGATTGTTCACGACAGCCTGCGTGATGTACCCCAGATAGCTTGCCGCCAGCGTATGTTTATGCGTAAGTTTCATGTACTTTGCCCCCCTGTTGGTTTCCAAAAATACAGTATAGCACATTTTTCGTGCAAATATGATATACTAATAAACATCATAAAAAATAGTGGAATTATTGTAGCAAGCGATAAGGAGTAAAATAGTGCAAACCCTCATGAAGCTGTGTTTAAATGGCTTTGTGGGCTTCTATGTAATCAGGTTCAATATGCTGTCTGACGCTTTTTTGGCGCCCGTGCTTACAAAAAAGGACTTATAACGAGATATGGCAGAATATAAGCAGAAACGGCAAAGAGCCTTAATTTACAAGGGCTTCACCGCTCCGCTATAAACATTTATAAGAAGATATAAGACGATTTCCATCTATAAGCCGCAGGCTATTTTGAGGGCCATGCAGGCCGTCCTTGGCCTGCGGCCATTGAGATAAGCTTTTTTGCTCTGCTCCCGCGCGGCGTGAACCTTTTCCGGACAAGGAGGTCCCCATGAGCACTGTACGAAAACTGAACGAGTCTGCTTTGCGCGGCATTTACGACGCATACATGCACGAGGCGTTTCCGCCTGCCGAGCTGAAGCCCCTGGCCGTGATGCTGAGGCTGATGGAGCGCGGGCGTTACCTGTGTTACGGATATTACCGGAACGGGCGGCTGGCCGCCTATGCCTTTTTTTACCGGCACGACAGCCGCGTGCTGCTGCTGGATTATTTTGCCGTAACGCCCGAGCTGCGCGGCCGGGGCGTGGGCAGCGCGTTCCTTGCCGCTCTGGACGCCGTGCTGGGCGGCGTCTGCATCCTGGGCGAAGTGGAGATGCCCGACAGCCATGACGCCGGCCTGAACGCGATGCGCCTGCGCCGCATCGCCTTTTACGAACGGGCGGGCTTCTCCCTGACGGGCGCGGCCTGCCGGCTGTACGGCGTACGTTACGCTATCATCGCCCGCCGTCTGCCGGCCGGGCTCACGGCGGCGGGGCTCCGTGGGCTGCTGCGGGAGGTGTACCGCGGGCTGGTGCCCGCGCCTCTGCGCCCCTTTGTGCTTCATCTGGAATAACGCGCCGCCTTTTTCCGTGCAAAACAGACGCGCGCCGCGGGAGCGTTCAGCTCCGCGCGGCGCGCGTCTGTTCCTTTTTCATTTCTGTTTTGCGGGACAATGTCACGCCGCATGGTCTCTGCAGACGGCGGGCAGGTTTCCCTGCGTGTAATAGCCTGTCGCCGTGCGCGGGCAGCCGGGCGCGGCCAGCCCGCCGGATTCCGTGCAGTATTCTGCCGTCACGACGCTTTCGTCCACGGGGAACTCCAGCACGGGCAACCCCTGCTGGGCGCGCTCCATCACATATTTCCAGGCCGTGGTGGGTGCATGGGTGCCCGACGCCGTGTTCAGCGCAAAGCCGGAATCATAGCCATACCAGGTGGCCGTTACATAATAGGGCGTCATGCCAACGAACCAGTAATCCCGGTTGTCAGAGGAAGTACCCGTCTTACCCACACTGTCCATTTCGCCGCGCACACGGTAGCCCGCGGCCGTTCCGCCGCCCTGCATCACCTGCGCCAGCAGGCGGTTCATCACATATGCGGTGTCCGTTCCCAGAACCTGCTTTGTTTTCAGTTCCGGCGCGGCGATCTCGCGGCCGTAGCCCGTCTGCACGCTGGTATAACAGTGCAACGTGGTGAAAGAGCCCCCGTTGCCCAGCATCATATACGCGCCCGCCAGCTCATAGGGCGAAATACCGTGGGTCTGGGAGCCCAGGATCATGGGGCCGGAGTCGTTGTCCTCCGGCGTCAGACTGGTGACGCCCAGGCTGTTTTTCATAAAGCGGTAGATATTCCCCACGCCTGCCTGCTCGCCCACGCGCACGGCGATGGTGTTGATGCTCTGTGCCAGTGCGTCCACCACGAGAATATCATCCTCGGCATAGGTCTTGCTGAAATTGGCGGGCCAATCCTTCAGCTCGCCTGTCTTTTCATCCTCCAGCTGCCGCACGGGCGCGTCCAGAAGCGGCGTGGACCAGTTGATCTTGTTTTTTTCCAGCGCCAGCGCATACGCGCCGATGGGCTTCATGGTGCTGCCCACCTGGCGGGGCACGGTGCCGCGGTTCAGCCCGCGGCTCACCTCTTTTTCCCCGATGCCGCCCACAATGGCTTTCAGGCTGCCGTCGTAGCCCACGCTCACCATTGCAGCCTGGGGCGTCTCGACGACGTCCTCCCGGATGGGATCGCCGTTTTCATCCCGGGCGATGGTGCCGTCCTCGTTGTATTTCGTGGCCTGCGTCGCCACACCCAGCCCGCTGGTGGGGAAAAAGCTGCTGTATCCGCGCTCCAGCGCGTTTTCCATCACCGCCTGCAGGTCCGGGTCCACCGTGGTGTAAATGCGCAGGCCGCCGTTGTACAGCAGATTGGTCGTCTCGGCGCTGTCCAGGCCATACTGCTCCGAAAGAGCGGCGGACACATCCGTCAGCACCTTGTCGGTGAAATAGGTCGTGACAGGCGTTTCCGCCACCGGCACATTGCCCGGCGAAAGGCCGATGGGCTCGGCCGAGGCGGCATTGTACTGTTCCTCGGTAATATAGCCCTGCTGCCACATCTCGTACAGAATGTAATTGCGGCGGCTCAAATGCTCTTCTTCATGGGTGCGCGGGTCGTACCGGTAAGGGTTTTTGGTGATGGAGGCGATGGAGGCGCACTGGGCCAGAGATAAGTCCCTGGCGGATTTTCCGAACAGCTTGATGCTTTCGGCCTCCACGCCCGCCGTGTTGTCGGTAAAGCTTATGACGTTGAGGTATGCCTCCAGGATGGTCTCCTTGTCGTACTTTGCGTCCAGACGATAAGCGCGCCAGATCTCCCGCACCTTGCGCATATAGCCCTCCAGGCCGCCGGCCTCGTCGTCCCGCGTCAGGTTCTTGATGAGCTGCTGGTCGATGGTGGAGGCGCCCTGCTTGATGCCGTTGCCGAAATAGGTTCCGGTGAGCGCCTTTTTCATCTCGTTGAGCACCGCGTACGCCGTGCGCGTGAGGGAAACGCCGTGATGCTCGTAAAAATGCTTGTCCTCAATGGCCACAAATGCGTGCTGCATGTCCTCGGGAATCTCCGAGAGCGGCACCCATATCTTCTGCTGCGTGGCCTCCAGCCGGGCATACTCCACCCATTCGCCGGTTTCCCTGTCCTGCGCATACAGGATGGTCGCCTCCCGGTGCGGCAGCTGCTCCAGATCCAGCCACAAAAAGTCGTTGCGCGTAGAAGCATACAGATAGCCCCCCACGCTGAGGCACGCGGCCAAAAACAGGCACAGCACGCCCAGCAGCACCCTGCGCAGCACGGGACGCCGCCGCTGTCTTTTGCCGCGGGGCGGCTCCGGCCCCGGGCGCGGGGCGGCGCGGCGGGCGCGGGAGGGACGCGGCGGACGCACGGGGCCGCCCTGCTGCACATAGCTCTCCGGCAAGCGGATGTTGCGTTCTTTCTCACGGTCGCGCATGCGGCTCCCTCCTTTCCCCCTGTGTGCCGATTAGACGTTATTGTTTCCGCTTTTGTTTCAGCGGCATACGGTTGCCGTTCGCATCCACAACGACCGTGTTGTCCAACTGTTTTTTCAGCGAGCCCTTCATGGCGTCGATGTACTCTCTACGCAACGAGGCCTGCTCCGCTTTTTCTTCAGCGGTAAGCCCTTCGGGCGTACGGCTCTTTTTGGCCAGCGCATTGATGCGCGCGATCTTTTCGTCCGTCATAGCCTGTTCCTCCTTTTTCAGCGCTCCGGCAGCGTTTCTGCGGCGCGGAGCACAGGGTGTTCAATTGATTTTCAATAGCATCCGTGTACAGAAGCATCAGCGCACGAAATGCGCATGGCCGCGGCTGTGGTCGGTTTGGGGTAATTATAGCACAAATACAGATTTTTTGTATGCTTTTAACAAAATTGTAAGAACTGTTTTTACACTTCCCTCCCGGAAAAAGAAATATGCGGCAGCCCTTTTGCAGCGGGCCGCCGCATATTTCTTGTGAAAGGAAGTTCATGAAAAAGAAGTTGGCTTGTTATAATCTATATAAACCCGCAGGCAATGCCGCGCGGGAATGGCTTTGGCCGCCGGGCGGCGGCTTTGCGCGGCCCGGCTTGGAAGAAAAAGGCTTTGGCGGCCTGTGCCGCCGCGCGCTTTTGGCGGAAGACTTCTTCCGCCCGCGCATATCAAAGAGCGTTCGGCTCCTTTTTATCTATATTCGTGCCGCTCTTTGTGGCATGCTTTTAGTATAGAGGGAAGATGTGAACAAAGTTTGATAGAAACTTTAACCTTTTTGTAATATTTGATGAATAGGGCTTGAAGTGATACAATATCAGACAGGAAAGGAGGCGGTGGCATGGCTGTGAATTATCAGCTGGAGCTGGAACGTGAACTGCAGAAAAACGAGGGCAAAACGCCCCGCCTGCTGCTGCACTGCTGCTGCGCGCCCTGTTCCAGCTATGTGCTGGAATATCTTTCGCCCCATTTTTCCATCACGGCGCACTACTACAATCCCAACATCGACACCCCGGAGGAATACGCCCACCGCGCGCGGGAGCTTTCCCGCTTTGTGCAGGAGATGCCTCTGCCCGGCGCGGTGGATGTTTTGGCGGAGCCTTACACGCCCGCGGAATTTTACGCGGCCGTGAAAGGGCTGGAGGACGTCCCCGAGGGCGGGCGCCGCTGCTATGAATGCTACCGGCTGCGCCTGCGCCGCGCCGCACAGGCCGCGGCGGCGGGCGGATACGATTATTTCACCACCACGCTGTCCATCAGCCCGCACAAAAACGCCGTTTGGCTGGGTGAACTGGGAGAAGCGTTTGCCGCGGAGTATGGCGTGCGCTGGCTGCCTTCGGATTTCAAAAAGAAAAACGGCTTCAAGCGCAGCACCGAGCTGGCCGCCCGGTACGGCCTGTACCGGCAGGATTACTGCGGGTGCGTGTTCTCCCGGCGCGAGGCCGAGGCCCGCGCGGCGCGCAAAAGCGCGCAGAATAAACATGGCGCTTAAACGGGCCCGCAGACATTGAGATGTATCGTTTTGCGGTACAAAAAGCTCCGGCTGCAGAGAAATGCAGCCGGAGCTTTTAATTGTATTTTTCGGCCGTCCCGCTCTCACAGCGGGAACAGGGGCAGTTCCTCCAAAAAGATGATGTCCCCGCGCCCGGCCGCTTCTCCCTCGGCCAAGATCGCCGCCTTTGCCACGATCTCCGCACCGGCCTTTTCCAGCAGGCGCTCAATGGCGCTCAGGGATTCTCCTGTGGAGATCACGTCGTCCACAATGGCCACGCGCCTGCCCTTTACGGCCAGCGCGTCCTTGCCGTCCAGGCACAGCGTCTGCGCCTTCTGAGTGGTGATGGATACCACTTCGTCTACCAGCGGTTCCGCCATATAGGGTTTCACGCTTTTGCGCGCCACGATATAGTACGGCAGCCCCAGCAGACGGCTGACCTCGTGCACCAGAGGGATGCCCTTGGCTTCAGCTGTGACAAGATAATCCACCTTGGGCAGCTTTTGCGCCAGCAAGGGCGCAGCGGCTGTTACCAGCTCACAGTCGCCCAGGATGACGAAGCTGGCGATGGCCAGCTCCGGCGAGATGGGAATGATGGGCAGCTGGCGCGTTACGCCCGCCACATTCAGCTCATAACAATCAGACATAAATCCAATTCCTTTCTCTGCACGGCTCGCGCGCCGCCTGTTACAGGCCCAGCCCGGCCCCGAACAACAGCTTGAGGGCGATGCCCGCCAGCATGCCGAAGAACGGGTCTGTAAACGCTGTCACGCCCATGGTAACGCCCGCTACGATGGTATCTCCCGCACCTGTGCCCGCGAAAGCCGCCGCCGCGTTGCCCGGCACCGTCACCACCGCGCCCAGGATGAGCAGAAAGCCCGCGATGGACTGGCTGGGCACGTATTTACCGATCTTGGGCAGCAGGCCGCAAAACAGAATGACGGCCATGATGCCCATCATCAGCACACCCGCCGTAACGGGATGGGGCGCGCCCGCCGTTGCGGAGATGATCGCCTCCACAGGCGCGCCGCCGAACAACGCGCTCACCGCGTCGGCCAGGCCGGAATAGATCGTAAGATGGTCCACATTCTGCGAGGCGCCCGCGATGCCGCCCGTGATGGAGCCGAACGCGATGTTCGCGCCCACGGTCAGGCAGGCCAATGCCAGCGCACCGCGCAGTACGCTCAGGTTAAAAATGGGTTTTTCCAGCTTCAGGCGGCCCATTTTTTCCGCCGTGCCCACGCCGCCGCCGATGTCCTGTCCGGCCAGCTTCGCCGCCGCGCTGGACACCACCAGCGAGATGACGATGGTATACACCAGATTCTGTCCCAGAAAGAAGTAGACCAGCACCGCCGTAACCACCGAGGTAATGCCAACCAATTTGTTTTCCTTCATCATGCCCAGCGCCAGCTTCGTCAGCACCAGGCCCACGCCCGCCATCATGGCGTTCAGCACGGTTTCGCCCGCAAAGTTCACAATGGCCGTAAGCAGCCCGCACGCGCCCAGCGCAGCCATCGTCACGCCTGCGAAGAATACCATCGAAAGGCGCTCGCGCATGTTTTTGCCCATCGTGCCCGCCAGCACGATCGTCTCGGCCTGGAAAGAGATCGGAGCCACCGAACCAAGCAGCAGGCAGCCGATAACGCCCACGCCAAACCCCAGCGCCGTCGGCACCGAGGCAAAGCCCATGGAAAGCGCCAGCAGCCCCTGCGGGATGCCGTTGAGCACGACGCCGATCGCCGCAAGGATATCCTGTAAAAATTCCATATCCACACACCTGTTTTCTTTATTTGGCCTTTCCCGCACGGGAACAGCCATTTTCATTATAACGGCGCGTGTACGGGCGTGCAAGCATTTGGCAAAAAAGCGCAGCTTTTGTCACGCAAAAAACTGCGCGGAGGCCTTGTTCAGCGCTTTAGGAGCGCGCCTCCGGCCGCCGCATCCACCAGCCAGGTAAAGATGGCCGCATGGTCCGGATGCTCGGGCGCAAGATTCTCCGGGTGCCACTGTACGCCCAGCGCAAGGCCGTCCGCGCTTTCCACCGCCTCCACAAGGCCGTCCGGCGCGTGTGCCGCCGCCGCAAAGCCCGGCGCAACGTCCCGTACCGCCTGGTGGTGAAACGTGTTGCACTCGTGCTGCCCCGGCCCCATGATACGCGCCAGCAGGCTGTCCGGCGCCAGCGTCAGGCTGTGGAACAGTTCGCCGCGCGCCGCACTGTCCTGATAATGGCAGATGGCCGCCCGGCACTGCGCGGGGATGTCCTGCCACAGCGTGCCGCCGAATGCCACGTTCAGCACCTGTGCGCCGCGGCAGATGCCCAGCAGCGGCTTTTTATGCTGCGCCGCGGCGCGGCACAGCGTCAGCTCCACGTTGTCGCGCAGGCGGTCGGTGCTGGTGAGCTGGGGCACCGGACTCTGGCCGTAATAGGTGGGCGCAACGTCGCCGCCGCCCGGCAGCACAAAGCCGCCGCACAGCGCCAGCCACTGGGCCATGCCCGCGCTCACGGCGTCGGGCGTGGCGGGCAGCAGCAGCGCAAGGCCGCCCGCGCGTTCCACCGCGCGCACGTAATCGTGCCCTGTGGTATAGGCGGGGTGCACCTCCCGCGTGCAGGCCGCGATGATCCCGATTACCGGCTTCATGCTTTCACGCTTCCCTTCGGCGCGGCGCAGGCTCTTCGCCCGCACGCACACATACTCTCTATTGCTTTATTCCATTGTTGTTGGCCTTGTGTCAAAGCCTCTGTTGGCGGCGTGTTGGAACGCGCCGGAACAGCCTGTTGAATGTTCTGTTAACAATATGTTGGTAAGCGCGGGGGACGCTTGCCCGCCAACCGGCAAAAAGCCCGTCGCCATGCCGTTTCCGTCGTATGGCGCAGCCGGCTTTCGGCCTGTTGGCACGCGCGGTTTTTGCGTGGTGGCCGGAACGGCGTCGGTGTGTCGGCTTGCCCGCGCCACGTATGAGCCGTGTGTTTCCTTCCGTGTCGATTTTCCCACCCGCGCCACCCGCCTTTTAAGCGCGCCGCAAGCGCTTTCCCCCATCAGCCGAAGGGATGCACCACACCCGTGTTTCCGCTGCTCTGGGGCGTGGAGGAAGCGCCGCCCGCATCCGGCGTGCCCGAGCCGCCGTCCCCGGCGGGCTGGCTCGCGGATGCGTCTGTTCCCGGCACGGAAGCGGGCTCTCCGGTGCTGGCGCTGGTACTGGTGCTGCCGCTCACAGGCAGCGCGCCGCCCGCGCCGTTCCCGCCGCCCAGTGAAAAGTGTGTGAAGAAATACCAGCACGCCACGGCCAGCGCAACCAGCAGCACGGCCAGCACCGCGATGGGCGCGGCATATTTGCTGGAGCGGCGCTTTTTCAGCGGTGCGTTCCAGTCAAAATCAGAGTTCGCCTTGAACATCCGCGCCCGGTCCACAGGCTGCTTCTGCGCCAAACGGCGCACCATGTCCAGCGCCGACAGCGCCACCACCTTACCCGCGCCCTCGCCGTTCTTGATGCGCTTGATATACACATAGCCCCGGTGCGCCACAGCCAGGTAAACCACCTCGGCTCCGGTGCCCATGCCCACGCTGGCAACGCCGAAATCCGCATGGGCGAACCGGGCGGCCGCCGCCGCGCGTGCCGCCGCGATCTGCGGCGCATTGCCCTCCTCGGCATATTTATAGACGGCATTCTTGATCTTCGCCACAACGCGGGAATCGTTGTAGCTGCCGTCGCCGAAATCAAATACGCTGGGGCCGCGCTTGGTGTGGGAGAATTCCTCCGCCAGCAGCGCGCCCGTGGCGGGGTCCGCCGCAGCAAGGGTAGATTCGCTCTGGATCAGCTCGCCCGCCGTAAAATACGCAAGGCTTCCCTTGCCCCGGCCGTAGGCCGCGGGGCCCAGCGCCAGCTCGAACTGCTCGGCCACGTTCTCCGTCAGCTCGGTGGCGGCGGCCTGGGCATACGCGCGCGCCGTCACAACGATCAGCACCTCGCCCGCCTGCCCGTACAGATTCAGGCTGGTGTCCTGCATGTGGGCCAGCTGCTTTGCCGTCTGCTTGAGCGCGTTCATGTCGGGTTCAAACGTGCGCACGACCAATTGCTTTTCCACATTCTTCTCCATAGGTTGCATGCTGTGTCCTCCTTGCCGCCCCGCCGGGATCTTTGCCGCCGGGCCGCTTTTTTATTTTTTCACGCCGGCTCCGGCGGTTCTGGTATGCTGCATGCGGGCGCTATACGTCCCGCGCAGGCGCGCCTTTCTGCATCAGATGGGCCGGCTCCTCCGCCGGGAAGGCCGTGCAGGCCGGCTGCGGCAGGCCCAGCGCCAGGCGGCGCACCATCTCCAGCGCGTGCTGCGTGCTGGACAGACGCACCACCTCGCGCGTGCGGCCCGTGATAACGAGCTTCTGTACATAGACGGTATCGGCACTGCAAGCGGCCAGATACACAAGTCCCACGGGCTTTTCCGGCGTGCCGCCGCCCGGCCCCGCGATGCCTGTGATACCCACGCCGAAATCCGCCCCGGCGGCTTTGCGCACGCCCCGGGCCATCTCGGCGGCTGTCTCAGGCGATACGGCGCCGTATGCCTCCAGCGTTTCATGCCGCACGCCCAGCATTTTTTCCTTAATATCGTTTGCATAGGTGCACACGCCGTAGGCGAACACACCGCTTGCGCCGGGCACGGCCGTGATGCGCTGGGACAGCATGCCGCCCGTGCAGCTCTCCGCCGTAGCCACCGTAAGGCCCCGTGCGGCCAGCTCCTTCACCACCACTTCCTCCAGCGAATCCGCGTCCATGGCATAGACGCAATCGCCCAGGATATCGTAAAAATGCTTCGCATAGTCCAAACACATGCGCCGGGCCTCGTTCTCCGACGCGGCCTTGGCCGTGATGCGGATAACAACCTCGGCCGTCTTGGCATAGACGGCGGCCGTTGGGTTGGCGTTTTCCAGCAGATGGCCGATCCTGCTTTCCAGATGGCTCTCGCCCACGCCTGTGACGCGCAGCGTCACCGAGTGCAGCACGCTGTCGCTCATGGTAGCCAGCCAAGGCTTGACGCTGTTCAGGAACATGGGCTGCAGCTCCTTCGGCGGGCCGGGCAGCAGCACGGCATATTTGCCGGGCGCGGCCTGGTCCTCGAAGATCATGCCCGGCGCAGTGCCGTTGGCATTGGGGATCTTGCGGCCATGGGTGGGCACCATGGCCTGCTTTTTGTTGTTTTCGGGCATCGTGCGGCCCCATGCCGTGAAAAACGCGCGGATCTTCTCCAGCTCCGCTTCATCAAAGCGCAGCGTGTCGCCGAAAGCGCGGGCCACGGTCTGTTTGGTCAGGTCGTCCTCCGTGGGGCCAAGCCCGCCGGAAAACACCAGCAGGTCGCTGCGGCCGCGTGCCTGGCGCACCACGCTTTCCAGCCGGGCGGGATTGTCGCCCACCACTGTCTGAAAGTGCACGGTAATGCCCAGCGCCGCAAGTTCACGGCTCAAAAACTGCGCGTTCGTATTCAGGATATCGCCCAGCAGCAGCTCGGTGCCGACGGCAATGATCTCAGCTTCCATATTCGTCATCCCCTGGTTTGCAGAAAATAAAGAGACCCGCTCACAGGTTCACATACACCACTTCAGCCTGCGCCGCGGCCTGTGCCTCCAGCTCAGCCAGCCCCGGCATGCCCGCCTCCGCGGCCTCGATCTCATCCAGATGGGGCTTCGTTTTCGGGTGGGGCGGCGTGAAGATGGTGCAGCAGTCCTCATAGGGCAGGATGCTCGTCTCGTAGGTGTCGATCTTCCGTGCGATGTCGGTGATCTCCGTTTTGTCCATGCCGATGCACGGGCGCAGCACAGGCAGGCTCTGGGCCGCGTCCGTGCAGGCGATGGCCTTCAGCGTCTGGCTGGCCACCTGGGCCAGGCTCTCGCCCGTGACAATGGCGTCCGCGCTCTCTTTTTCGCACAGAACCCTGGTGATGCGCATCATGCTGCGGCGCATCAGCACCGTGAACAGGTCCTCGGGAGCGTTGTCGCGGATATGCTCCTGCGCGGCGGTGTAGGGCACTACATATACGTTCAGGTTGCCGGTATAGGGCGTGAGCTTTTTGGCCAGCGTCAGCACCTTCATGCGGGCGCGCTCGCTGGTATAGGGCGGGCTGGCGAAATGCACGCAGGCCAGCGAAAGGCCGCGCTTCGCCATCATATACGCGGCCACCGGGCTGTCGATGCCGCCGGACAGCATCAGCGCCGCCTTGCCGGAGGTGGACACCGGAAGACCGCCCGCACCGGGCTTTTTGCCGCCGTGGACATACGCCGCAAAATCGCGGATCTCCACCGTCACGTTCACGTCCGGGTGGTGCACGTCCACCTTGAGGTGGGGATACGCCGACAGCAGCACGCCGCCCAGCTCCCGGGCGATCTCCATGCTGTCCATGGGGAACGTCTTGTCCGAGCGCTTGGCGCTCACCTTAAACGTCTTTGCCGCCCGCAGCGCGCCGCACAGGTATTCCTTCGCGGTGTCCGCAATGACAGCAAAGTCCTTGGGGCACACGGCTGCGCGGCTGATGGCCGCGATGCCGAAAATTTTGCCGATGCGCTCCTCCGCCGCGTCGATGTCCTCATCGCCCGCAGGCTCCGCGTACATCGTGCTCTGCGCCTTGTAGATTTTAAAATTCCCCAGGGATTTCAGGCGGCGGCGCATGGTCTTGAGCAGCACGCTCTCGAAGGTGGCGCGGTTGAGCCCCTTCAGCGACATTTCGCCCTGATAGGCCAGAATGATCTCTTTCATATTCTGCAAAATTCCCTTTCGTTAAAGTAAAGGCGGCCGCCCTTACGGGCGCTTCCACAAGAAAACAAAGCCGCGAGTTTCTGCCGGGCGGGCGCGTCCGCCCCCCGTCAGCGGCGTATTTTCGCCAACGTGCGCATGCCCTCGGCCAGCGCGTCCAGCAGCGCACGCACATCCTCCGGTGTGCTCTCGCCGGAAAACGAGACGCGCAGTGCGGTGTCCACACGGCTTTTCGGCAGGCCCATGGCCGTCAGCGTATGGCTGGCCTCGCCTCTGCTGCATGCCGAGCCGCTGGATACATACACATCCCGGCTCTCAAGGAAATGGAGCATCGTCTCGCTTTTGACGCCCTCCACCGAGAAATTCACAAGTTCGGGCAGCGCGTCCGCCGGGCTGTTCAGCACAATACCCGGCATTCCGGCCAGCGCGTCCCGCAGCGTTTTATTCAGCGCCGCGATGCGCCCGGCGCGGCCTCTGTCCGCCAGCATCCGTTCAATAGCCCTGGCCATGGCGGCGATATAGGCCACGTTTTCGGTGCCCGGACGGCGCTTTTGTTCCTGCCCGCCGCCCAGAAACACGGGGGCCAGATTGTAGCCGCGGCGCACATACAGCGCGCCCACGCCCTTAGGCGCGTGGATCTTATGCCCGGACACCGCATAGCTGTCGATGGCCGTTCCGTTCAGCCGCTGCGGGACCTTGCCCCACGCCTGTACGCCGTCGATGTGTACGGCCGTGCGGCTGTTTTTTTCCTTCACCGCTTTGGCCAGCGCGGCCACGTCCAGAATAGAACCGACCTCATTGTTTACATGCATGGCTGTGACGAGGGCTGTTTTGGAGCCGACGGCCTGTACCAGCGCCCCGGCGTCCACATGGCCGGAGGCGTCCGGCCTCACGACGGTGACGCGCCAGCCCTCTTTTTCCAGCGCGGCCACGGGGTTCTGCACGCTGGGGTGTTCGTAGCCCGTGACGACAATGTGGTCCGCCCAGGCGGCGCGCGCCTTCACCGCGCCCAGAACAGCAAGGTTGTTGCCCTCGGAGCCGCAGGCCGTGAACACGATCTCCCCCGGCTGCGCGCCCAGGGACGCGGCCACCGTTTCCCGCGCGCCGGACAAAACGAACTCGCTCTGCGCGCCGGGCGCGTACAGCGAGGACGGGTTGGCGTAATGGGCGCGCAGCACCGCGTCCGCTGTGTCGGCCACGGCGTCGGCCACGCGTGTAGTGGCGGCGTTATCCAGATAATGCAAAGGCAAAGCCTCCCAAAAACCATATATAAAATTATTATACTACCAAACAAAGTGCAAGGCAACGGAAAGAAAGAAAAAACAGCGGCCTGTGAGGAAAAGACCACAGGCCGCCGTCATCGGCATATTGACGCCGGAGGGCGCCGCCTCTTCCAAAAATCATCCCATTGCATCGGGCGGCGTCCACATCCGGATATACTGCAGCTCCCCGCTGCCGGCAAACACGGTCTCCGGCGCGGTGAGGGCATAGGACCGGCGCATCCCGCCCCACGGGTCCTCCATTGCCGCCACCGGCACCAGCCATAAACCGCCGTTCGTCCGGGCCAGCGGCAAGGCCGCCGTTTCCCCGCCCGTATACGGTTCTTCAGCCCGCAGCAAAACTTCGCGCAGCTGCCCGTCCCGCACATCGATCAAATAGGCCGGGACACAGCCCGCGCCGCTTGTGCTGAAAGCACCCGCCCATAAATACGGTTCCTGTTCGCCGCAGCATGCCGGAAGTATATCATGAAGACCAAAGTCCAGCCATGGTACGGAGGCCGACGGCCGGAACGAAGCCAGCGCCCGCTGCGTACCGTTAAAAATATCCCGTTCCAAAAGTGTTTTCAGAGAGGCGTCCCCGTCATCATCCTGAATGAACATCTGGTACAGCTTGCCGTCCCGCACATACATGCCGCCAAGATAGCCGTAGCCATCGTACTCCCCATACCAATCCATCTGCGGGCTGCCGAGGCGCATCCGCGTGCCTGCGGCCAAATCATACTGCACCAGCCATTCGTCCATCTGCTGGCCCCGCACCTGCTCTGCCTCGCCGACAGCCACGCCGGGATAAACGCCGTCATCCAGCGGATATTCATAATGCCGCATGAGGAAGCTGCTGCCGGACACGCCCAATATACTGTCTCCGCCTGTCTCAAATACCGTATATTCCCCGGTGGCCAGGTCTACCCGCACGCCGCCGGAGACATTTTCGCTATGGTCGTAATAGCTTCCGTACAGCGCTCCGCCGTCCGTGTAGGAGAAAGAATCGCTGTACATCTCCCAGCCCTGGGGGAATTCCATCACCCTTTTGCGCCGGGCGCCGGAAGCGTCCACCACGTCGATATAAGCCGCGGCCGCCGATGAGGCTGCGTTTTGTACAAACCACGTCCCATACACGGAGCCCATCAGGTAGACGTTCCCGCCAATGGCCGCAACCGCTACATTGTTTCCCTCTATGTACGCCGGGCACGCGGCGTCACTGTGGCCGCAGCCCGGCACGCTGCACAGCGGCGCCTGCGTCAGCGTAGCGTAATCCGTACGCAAAAGCATGGATACGCGCCGGGTAAGGCCGTCCGGCCCGGCGGCGTTCTCGGCCAGCACAGCCAGTTCGTAATAAGCGTCGCCGCCGTTGCTTCCCGTTCCGTAGCCGCTCTACTGCACAGTGTCCAGCACACCTACGGCGAACGTGGGCGCGGGCGGCTCCTGCACCGTTTGGGAGGAGGCCGGCGCGCCGGAGGAAGGGGCGTTGGGGGCGGGCGCGCATCCTGCCAGCAGCGCCAGGACAAGGCACAGTGCAAAAATCCGCTTCATCCCATCGCCTCCTCTTCCGGCTGCTCCTCCTGCAGCCGCGCCGTGTCCGCATCCGCTTGTCCGAATGCCCCCGCGCCGAAAGAACGCTGATATTCCTGCCAGCCGCGCACGGTGCTTTCTTCCACGGACGCCGCGCTCAGGCTGAAATACATACGCTGCTGGTCGCCCCCGGCTTCAAATGTATAATCGGGATATGCAACATAAAACCCGCTCTGGCAGGCGAGCAGCAGCCCGGCCGAGGCGGAATACAGACCGTTCTCTGCATATTTCGTACCCTCCGGCCCGGCCCAGTCTGCCAGGCTGTCCATGCCGAGGTATGTTTTGTAGGCCGCGAGCACCGCCGGCGCGTCGGGCTCCGGCAGGCCCGCCCACTCCTCTGCCGTACCCCAGAGCCCCACCACCTTTTGGGACTGGCTCTCCACAGTGACGCCAATGATATAATAGCCCAGATTTTCATCCCGACGGCCATAGCTTATGTAGTTGACAAAGCCCAGGCTATCCTCGCTCTGATACGTGGACAGTCCGATCTGATCCATAAAATAGGCGGCCCACTCCTCCGGCAGCACGCCCGCCGACGCCAGTTCCTCCACATGGAAGAGCAAGCCGTCCGGCTCGACATAATACATGGAATCCGGGCTGGTTCCCGCCCGCTGGTAACCGCTCAGGCTTCCGCGCCGGCTGTATTTTTTCAGCACCCGCGTTAAATACATATCCTCGCCCGTAAGCGCCAGCGCGCCCGCTTTCTGCGTGCGCGCGTGCGGCTGGGCCAGCAGCCCCGCGTCGCCCAGCCACAGCGTCAGGGCGGGCACGGCCGAGAGGGCCAGCGCCAAAACGCCCGTGCACAGCACCGCGGCCGCGGGGCGCGCGAACCATTTCTTCCATTTGTTCACACTGCCGCGCCTCCTTCTTTGCCGTCTGCCGCGGGCAGGCGCACCGTCACCGCGGTGCCCTCCCCTTCAACGCTTTCAATTTGCAGCCGCCCGCCGTGCAGCGCGGCGATCTTCTCGCACAGGGCCAGCCCCATGCCGCTGCCGCCGCCCGCCCGCGCGCGGGATTTATCCACCATGTAAAACGGCTCCGTCACACGCGCCAGCGCCGCGGCCGGGATACCGCAGCCGGTGTCGCGCACCGTCACGTCCACGCCCTGGCCTTCCGCCGCCGTGTGCCAGCCGATGGACACGCGGCCGTCCTTGGGCCTGGCACGGGCCGCGTTCTGCACAAGATTGTAAAGCAGGTCCACCAGCAGATCGGCGTCGCCCCGCACCCGCACGCCCGGCGCGGGCTGGAACACCGGCTCCACCGGCGCAACGGACGGCCCCAGCGCCTCCCTGGCGCGTGCGAACACGCGCTCCAGTTCCAGCGGCTCCAGCGCGGGCGCCTGCTCCCGCAGGCCCAGCAATTGCAGCAGCTTTTCCGAAAGCGCCTCCACGCGCCGCGCTTCACTGAAAATATAGTTCGCCGCCCGCTGCTGCTGCTCCGGCTCGCACTGCATGCTGCGCAGCGTGTCCGCATAACCGATGACCGCCGTCATCGGCGTTTTCAGCTCGTGCGTGAACGCGGACATAAAGTCCTCGCGCTGGCGCACCGACAGCTCCAGCGCATCTACCTTTTCCTGCACGGCGGCCGCCATGGCGTCAAAGCTTCGGCTCAGCACGCCGATCTCGTCCCCGCCCGAAAGGCCCGTGCGTTCGCCGTACGCGCCGCCCGCAATGCTTTCGCTCGCCTGTGTCAGACGCGCCAGCGGTTTTGTCAGCCAGCGGGACAGCAGCGCGATCATCGCGCCCGCGCACACCAGCACCACCAGTTCCATTTCCCAGAAGCGCAGCAGCGCACGGTCCCGCGCGGCGAATACGCTGGTCACGTCGTGTCCCGTCAGCAGCGTGACGGGCGGATTGCCCACGGTCTCCACCTCCGCCTCGAACAGCATATACGTCCTGCCGCCGTCCCGGTGCATGCGGTAAGTATCCGTCTGGCCCGTAGGGCCCTCGTCCCAGGGAAACGAGGTATACACCGTGCGCAGCGCCGCGGGCTGCCGCTCTGCATTGGAAGCCGCCTGTGCTTCTGCTTCCGTTTCCGTCTCCGCCGCGGCGGAGGACGTCCCGCCCTGTGCCGCCGCGTCACCGCGGTACAGGGCCACCAGCTTTCCGCCCACATAATCCTCCAGCGAGCTGCCGTAGCGCGCCAGATGACTGTCCGTCACGGTCTCGCCCCGCGCGGCCACGTCCAACAGGTCGGATTCCAGCGCATAGCATTGCAGCAGATGCTGCACCTCCGCCTGCTGGCCCGCCTCGTTCAGAGCATCGTCGAAGTTTCCGGCCAGTACCACCGCGCCCCCCAGCGAGAGCGCCATGGCCAGCACCAGAAGCATGGCCAGCGTCAGCTTCTGGGCAAAGCCCAGTGCACGGAGCATCTTTCCGGCGCCGCCTGCCGGGCGGGCCGCGCCGCTTTCCGCCGCCTGCGCGCCCGTCCGCCTGGCGCGGGCGCGCTTTTCTTTTTTCACGGCTCTCCCTCCATTTCCAGAAGATACCCCACCTTATAGACGGTCTTGATATGCTCCTGCCAGCCCAGCTTTTTGCGCAGGCGCTGGATGTGCAGGTCCAGCGTGCGCGTGCCGTCATCCATCTCGCCGCCCCAAACACGCTCGAACAGCACGTCGCGGTACAGTGCCGCGCCCCGGTTGCGCAAAAGCTGTTCCAGAAGGTCGAACTCCCGGGGCGTGAGGGCCACCGGCACGCCCGCCTTGGTGGCGCTGCGCGCCACGGTGTCCACCGTAACGTCCCACGCGCGCAGCAGCGCGCCGCCGCGCCCGGTACGGCGCAGCACGCTTTCCACCCGCGCCACCAGTTCCGCCACCTCAAACGGCTTCACGATGTAATCATCCGCGCCCAGGTTCAGCCCGCGCACCCGGTCGCCCAGAGTGCCCTTAGCCGTGATGAAAATGACAGGCGTGCCCATGGGCCGCAGATACTCCAGCAGCTCATAGCCGTCCAGCCCGGGCAGCATGATATCCAGCAGCACCAGGTCGTAATCGTTCTGTTCGATCTTATCCGCCGCCGCGCAGCCGTCGTTGACGGCCTCGCATTGATAACCTGCCCGCGCCAGGCTCATTTCAATGAGCTGGGCGATTGGTACTTCGTCTTCTACGATCAGGATGCGGTTCATGCCGCTTTCCCCCTTGCATCAGTTTCTACCATCAGAGTAACGGATGAATGTATCAGATTTGTTTCATTCCCGGGCTTATACGCAAAAAACAACCGTCGGGAACGGGCATACGCCCGCCTCCCGGCGGCTGTTGTTTCACATTTTTCAGTAAGCCAGCACGATGCCGCCATCGTAAGCGTATACCGTGGACAGGCCGCTGGTGGGCACCAGGATCACCTCGCGCAGTGCCGCACATTTTTCCAGAAATTCCTTTTTCAGCATCATGGCGCGCTCGGGGCAGTTGCAGTAGCTCAGCACCATCGTCAGGCTGGAGGCTGCGGCCTCCCGCGTGCCTTCGGCGATGAGCTCCACCAGACGGCGCATGGCGTTCTGGGTGCCGCGCACCTTTTCGATGGCCGCGATGCTGCCGTGGCCGTCGTCGCCCATGATGGGCCGCAGCGAAAGCATGCCGCCCAAAAGGCCCGCCACCTTGGAGATGCGGCCGTTTTTCACAAGGTTGGAAAGGTCCTCCAGCACGAAGCGCGTTTTCATCCGCGCAATGAACGCTGTCATCTCGGCGACGATGTCCTCGAAGGAATGCCCGCCGTCGATGCGGTCGCGCAGCATCAGGGCGATGAGCGTTTCGCCTGCGGACGCGCTCTCGGAGTCAAAAATATGAATCTTCTTTTCCGGGCTGCGCTCCAGCACCATCTCCCGGCCAACGCAGGCGGCGTTATAGCTGCCGGACAGCTTGCCGGAGAGCGTCACCACAAAGCTCTCCTCGCTTTTTTCCATCAGCGCGGCGTATTCATCCGGCGAGGGGCAGGCTGTGGAGGGAGCGTTTTTATACGCCTTCATGTCCGCGATGAGCTTTTTTGTGTCGATGCGCTCGTCGTCCACATAGTGGATGCTCCCCACGTCGATCTTCAGGCTTGCGACAGACACGCGCAGCAGGTTGCGCAGCGCGGGGGTAAGGTCGCAGCAGCTGTCTACAATGATCTGGATATCCATTCCTGTTCTCCCTCTACTCTCACAATATATACCATTCTAACTTTTACGGGGCAAAAAGTCAATTGAAAGGCCTCTTCCCTTGTAATCATATCAGAAATTTGTTAAAATTTTATGCGAACGGCGTGTATATTTTACGCGCGCCGCAAAAACGGGAGTGAAAAAGGGAGCGTTTGCATGAAAACCGATATCCAGATCGCGCAGGAAGCCGTTTTGGAACCCATTTCCGACGTGGCCGCGTCGCTGGGGCTGGACGGTGAGAGCCTGATCCCCTACGGAAAGTACAAGGCCAAGGTGGACCACCGCCTTGTGAAAAAGCTGGCCGAAAAAAAGGACGCCAAAGTCATTCTTGTAACGGCCATCAGCCCCACGCCCGCGGGCGAGGGCAAAACCACCACCAGCGTGGGCCTGGCGGACGCGCTGCACCGAATGGGCAAAAACGTCGTCCTCGCGCTGCGGGAGCCCAGCCTCGGCCCCGTGTTCGGCGTAAAGGGCGGCGCCGCAGGCGGCGGGTATGCACAGGTGGTGCCCATGGAGGACATCAACCTGCACTTCACAGGCGATCTTCACGCCATCGGCGCGGCCAACAATCTGCTGGCCGCCATGGTGGACAACCATATTTATCAGGGCAACGCGCTGAACATCGATCCGCGGCGCATCACCTGGAAGCGCTGCGTAGACATGAACGACCGCCAGCTCCGCTTCATCACCGACGGCCTGGGCGGCAAGGCCAACGGCACGCCGCGTGAGGACGGCTTCGACATCACCGTTGCAAGCGAGGTGATGGCCATTTTCTGCCTTGCCACCGATCTGGCCGACCTGAAGGCCCGCCTGGGCCGCATCGTAGTGGGCTACACGTATGCGGGCGCGCCCGTCACGGCGGAGCAGATCGGCGCGGCGGGCGCCATGGCCGCGCTGCTGAAGGACGCTTTTGACCCAAACCTGGTGCAGACGCTGGAGCACACGCCCGCGCTGGTGCACGGCGGGCCGTTCGCCAACATCGCCCACGGCTGCAACAGCGTCATCGCCACAAAGCTGGGCATGAAGCTGGCAGATTATGTCGTCACCGAGGCGGGCTTCGGCGCGGACCTGGGCGCGGAAAAATTCCTCGACATCAAGTGCCGCCTGTCCGGCATCGAGCCCTCCGCCGTTGTGGTCGTTGCCACGGTGCGCGCGCTCAAGCACCACGGCGGCTGCCCCAAGGCAGAGCTGGGCGTGCCCAGCCTTGAATATCTGGAGGCCGGCAGCGCGAACCTGGCCCGCCATGTGGAAAACATGCAGAGCAAATTTGGCATGCCGGTGTGCGTGGCCATCAACGCCTTCCCCACCGACAGCCCCGAGGAGCACCAGTACCTGCGGGACCTGTGCGCCCGGCTGGGCGTGCCCTGCGCGCTGAGCGAGGTGTTTGCAAAAGGCGGAGCGGGCGGCCTGGAGCTGGCCGAGGATGTGCTGGGCATTTTGGAAAAACGTCCGGTGCGCTTCACCTATCCGGACGACGCGCCCGTGGCGGACAAGGTCCGCGCGGTATGCAAAAACATATACGGCGCGGCGGATGTGGCGTTTTCCGCCGCCGCAAAAAAGCAGCTTGCGGAGCTGGACGCGGGCGGCTTTGGCCGCCTGCCCGTGTGCATCGCCAAGACGCAGTACAGCTTCTCGGACGACGCCTCGCTGCTGGCCGCGCCCTCCGGCTTCACGATGACCGTGCGGGAGCTGCGCCTCTCTGCGGGCGCGGGCTTCGTCGTTGTGGTGATGGGCAATATCATGACGATGCCCGGCCTTCCCAAAAAGCCCGCGGCCGAGGGCATCGACGTGGACGAAAACGGCGTCATCAGCGGCCTGTTCTGAGCGCTTTCAGGCAAACGCCGCACAAAAAAGCATACGCAAACAGCGCCGCTCCAAAGGTGTGCCTTTGGAGCGGCGCTGTTTTTTGCACTTGTTTTCCGGGCGCTTTACAGCACCTTACCGAGAAAATCCTTCAAACGCGGGTTTTTGGGGCTTCCGAAGAACTCCGCCGGGGCGGCCTCCTCCATGATAACGCCCTCGTCGATGAACACCACGCGGTTCGCCACCTCGCGGGCAAAGCCCATCTCGTGGGTGACGACCACCATGGTCATTCCCTCCCGGGCAAGCTGCTGGATAACGTCCAGCACCTCGTGTACCATCTCCGGGTCCAGCGCGCTGGTGGGCTCGTCGAACAGCATCACGTCCGGCTGCATGGCCAGCGCGCGGGCAATGGCCACACGCTGCTGCTGGCCGCCGGAGAGCTGGATGGGATACGCGCCGCCGCGGTCGCCCAGGCCCACGCGCTCCAGCAAGCTCTGGGCCAGCTTGCGGGCCTCGTCTTTCTTCATTCCTTTTACCAGCACCGGCCCCGCGCTCACGTTGTCCAGCACCGTCATGTTGGTGAACAGATTGAACTGCTGGAACACCATGCCGATCTTCTGGCGCATCTGGTCGATCTTTGTCTCCTTGGAGGTAATGTCCACGCCCTCAAACACGATCTGTCCGCCCGTGGGCTCCTCCAACAGGTTCAGGCAGCGCAAAAACGTGGATTTGCCCGAGCCGGACGGCCCGATGACCGCCACCACGTCGCCCTTGCAGATGTCGATGTTGATACCGCGCAGCACCTCCACATGCTTGAAGTGCTTCTCCAGGCCCTTGACCTCAATGAGTTTTTCTCCTTTAGCGGGTGACACTCTTGCTCATCCTCCTTTCCACAGCCGCGATGATCTTCGACAGCGGGAACACAATGATAAAATACATGATGGCCGCGATGACATACGGCTCCAGGAAAATATAGGTCTGCTTGGCGATGGACTGGGCGCGGAACATCAGCTCTACAATGCCCACCATGCCCAGGATACTGGTCTCCTTGATGATGGTGACGAACTCGTTGCACATGGCGGGCAGGATGTTGCGCACCGCCTGGGGCAGGATCACATGGCGCATAGCCTTCCAATGGCTCATGCCGATGCAGCGCGCGGCCTCCATCTGGCCGCCGGGCACCGCGCCGATGCCGGAGCGGATGACCTCCGACATATAAGCCGCGGAGTTGAGGCCGACGGCCACCATGCCCCAGAACATGCGGTTGAGGCTGGAATCCGGCAGCTTGAAAACATTGCCCAGACCGTAGTAGATGATGAACACCTGCACCAGCATCGGCGTGGCACGGAACACCTCCACATATGCGGTACAAAAAAATTTGGCAACAGCCTTGAGCGCCTTGACTGCCAGATTGTCGCGGGACTGTACGCTGGCCATACGGCCGGACGCCAGCACGAGCCCCAGCACAAGGCCCATCAGCACGCTCACAAATGCGAACAGCAGCGTATAGCCAAGGCCGTTCCAGTACATATGGCCGTACTTTTCCCATATTTTCAGCATTCGCTCAAATGAAAACATCGTATCCTCCTTCGTGGTAAAACGGCATTCTCCGCCCGCGGGGCGGCAGAAACACAAAGACCGCGGCGGAGGGACGCGCCCTCCGCCGCGTATCAAATTCAATGCGATGTCCTGCAGCTTACTCGATGCCCATGGAAGCAGCCTTCTCCTGCGCTTCCTGGAACCACTGCTCCAGCAGGCCCTCGGCCTCATATGCCGCGATGCGCTCGTTCACCCAATCCAGCAGATCGGTGTTGCCCTTCATCACAGCCACAGCGTTGCCGCCCTCTTCGGGATCGATCTCCACAGGCACCTTGCCGATGGCCAGGCCCTCGACTGTCTGCATATACTGCTCGGCGCTGATCTCGTCGATCATCACAGCCGCGCACTCACCGTTCTTCAGGTTGGCGATGCACTGGGGGAAGTCCGGCAAAAGCAGGGGCTCTGCATCGGGGAACTGCTCCGCCATCAGCGTCTCCTGCAGGGCGGCTTTCTGAGTGGCCATCACCGCGCCGGCCAGGCTTTCCTTGGTGGCATATTTGTCCAGGTTTTCCTCCAGCACCAGCATGCACTGGCCGCCGGCATAGTACATATCGCTCATGTCCACGCTCTTTTTGCGGTCTGCGTTGGGCGTAAGGCCCGCGATGGCCATATCGGCGTTGCCCGCCTGGACCTCAGCCACAACGGAATCGAACGCGATGTTCTGTATATCCAGTTCAACGCCCAGATCATCTGCCAGCGCCTGCGCCAGGGAAGCGTCCAGGCCCACGACATTGTCGTTCTCGTCCAGGAACTCAAACGGCGCATAGCCGGCCTCTGTCGTTACAACGAGCACGCCCTTGGCCTTGATGGCCTCCACGCTGTGCTCCTCCACATTGCCGCCCGTCATTGCGATGCCGTCGTCGGCTTCGGAAGCGGACGTGCCGGACGCGGCCGGAGCGCTTACCGCGCCGGACGAAGCCGCGGGAGCGGAGCTGGAAGAGCCGGAACCGCCGCAGGCGGCGAGGCCCAGCGCCATTACAAGCGCCATGCATACTGCTACAAGCTTTTTCATAAGTACCATTCTCCTCTTTCAACAAGTGCATATTTACAGGCGGGCGCTTCGCAGCAGCGACCGCTGCGGCCGGCCTGTTGTCTGAGTCTTAGTATACATGCATAAATATACAAAGTCAAGTGAATATTTTGCATATTATTTATTTTTCCATTTTCAATAGAAAGCGCGTTCCTCCCTTGCGTTTTGCAGTCGTTTTGCACAATTGCAAATGCCTTTCCCGGCGCGGCGGGCGGGAACGCAGCGTCGATTCCAGTGTTTCTCCCGCAAATTTGGGGCTTCGGCACTGGATACCGCACAAAAATATGTTATGATAATGGATACGGATTTCACGAAAGGAAGCGTACCCCATGCATCTCTCTCCCGCCCGCATTTTGAACTTTATCCGCAGGGAGGCCGTTCTCTGCTGCGCGGCGCTGGCCGCGCTGGCCTCCACTCTTTTTGTGCCGCCCTCCGCGGCGTATATTTCCTATTTCGACTTCCGCGTGCTGTGCCTGCTTTTCTGCCTGATGGCCGTCGTGGCCGGGCTGCGTGGCTGCGGTCTGTTCGAGGCGCTGGCGCTGCGCCTGCTTCGCGGTAAAAAGACACTGCGTTTTCTGGCGCTCATGCTGGTGCTGCTGCCTTTTTTCAGTTCCATGCTCGTCACCAATGATGTGGCCCTGCTCACCTTCGTCCCCTTTGCCATCTTGATTCTGAACATGGCCGATGCTTCCGCCTATGCTCCGTACATCATCGTACTGCAGACCGTCGCGGCCAATCTCGGCAGCATGGCCACGCCTGTTGGCAATCCGCAGAATCTTTTTCTCTACAATCGTTTTGCCCTGTCCCCCGCCGATTTTTTCCGCACCATGCTGCCCCTTGCGGCGGCCAGCCTTGCGCTGCTGTGCATGGGCGTGCTGTTCGTGCCGCCCCGGGCCGTCACCGTCGCCATGGGAGATGTGCACGGATACAACACGCGCCGCCTGCCCGCGCTGAGCGTACTGTTCGTGCTGTGCCTGCTGTGCGTATTCCGTGTGGCACCATACCAGCTTCTGACGGCTGTGGTACTGGCCATGCTTACGCTGTTCATGCGGGACCTTTTTCGGGAAGTGGATTACAGCCTGCTGCTCACATTTGTATTTTTCTTTATTTTCGCGGGCAACATGGGAAAGATCGGCGGGGTGAACGCGCTTCTTTCCGCTCTTATGGACAAGCACGCGCTGCCCACCTGTGTGTTGGCCAGCCAGGTCGTCAGCAACGTGCCCGCCGCCGTCCTTCTTTCGGGCTTTTCACAGAACTGGCGCGTCCTGCTGACGGGCACGAACCTTGGCGGCCTCGGCACGCCCATTGCCTCTCTCGCAAGCCTGATCTCCCTCAAGCTTTATGCCCGCTCCGCGCCGGGCGGCACACGGCGCTATCTGCTCGTCTTTTCCGCAGTCAATGTTGCCGCACTGGCGCTTCTGTACGCCCTTGCGGCGGCCGGCTGACCGGCTGCGGCGCTTTTGCCTTTCTACAGAAGCGAAATACCGCCCCACGCCCCGCCGTCCGCGAGTGCGGCAGAACATAAAACAGCGGCCGCCCCGCAAGGGGCGGCCGCTGCCTTTTGTGCTGTATTTTGCCGGGACGCTTACGCCTGGCTGGCAGCCACGGCGCAGGCCACGGTGGCGCCCACCATGGGGTTGTTGCCCATGCCGATCAGGCCCATCATCTCCACGTGCGCGGGCACGCTGGAGGAGCCGGCGAACTGTGCGTCGCCGTGCATACGGCCCATGGAGTCCGTCAGGCCGTAGGAAGCCGGGCCCGCGGCCACGTTGTCCGGGTGCAGCGTGCGGCCCGTGCCGCCGCCGGAGGCCACGGAGAAGTATTTTTTGCCGTTCTCCATCGCCCATTTTTTATAGGTGCCGGCAACCAGGTGCTGGAAGCGGGTGGGGTTGGTAGAGTTGCCCGTGATGGACACCTCAACGCCCTCCTTCTTCATAATGGCAACGCCCTCGAGCACGTCGTTGGCGCCGTAGCACTTCACCGCGGCGCGTTCGCCGTCGGAAAAAGCCTTCTCGCGCACGACCTTCAGCTCGCCGGTCTTGAAGTCGTAATCCGTCTCCACATAGGTGAAGCCGTTGATGCGGCTGATGATATAGGCGGCGTCCTTGCCCAGGCCGTTCAGGATAACGCGCAGCGGCTCCTTGCGGGCCTTGTTGGCGGTGCGGGCGATGCCGATGGCGCCCTCGGCGGCGGCAAAGCTCTCGTGGCCGGCCAGGAAGGCGAAGCACTTGGTCTCGTCGCGCAGAAGCATGGCGCCCAAGTTGCCGTGGCCAAGGCCCACGGCGCGCTGTTCGGCCACCGAGCCGGGGATGGTGAAGGCCTCCAGGCCCTCGCCGATGGCGGCGGCACAGTCGGCGGCGCTCTTCAGGCCGCGCTTCACGGCGATGGCCGTGCCCAGCGTGTACGCCCAGACGGCGTTCTCAAAGCAGATGGGCTGCACACCCTTGACGATCGCGTCAACGTCGATGCCCTTGGAGAGGAGCATCTCGCGGCAGGCGTCCAGAGACTCCAGGCCGTTTGCTTTCAGGCATGCCTCGATTTTCGGCATGCGGCGTTCTTGACTTTCAAATTTAGCCATTGTTCTTCTCCTCCTCTCTTACTCTTCGCGCGGGTCGATATACTTCGGCGCGTCCGCAAAGCGGCCGTAGGTGCCGATGTTCTTCTCGTAAGCGGTCTTCGGGTCCACACCGTGGCGGATGTCCTCCATCATTTTGCCCAGACGGACGAACTGGTAGCCGATGGCCTCGCCGTTCTCGTCGACGGCGACCTTTGTGATATACCCCTCGGTCAGCTCCAGGTAGCGCACGCCCTTCGCCTTGGTGGAGAAAATGGTGCCCGTCATGCTGCGCAGGCCCTTGCCCAGGTCCTCCAAGCCGGCGCCGACAGGCAGGCCGTCGTCGGAAAACGCGGTCTGGCTGCGGCCGTAGACGATCTGCAGGAACAGCTCGCGCATGGCCACGTTGATAGCGTCGCACACAAGGTCTGTGTTCAGCGCCTCCAGAATGGTCTTGCCGGGCAGGATCTCGCCCGCCATGGCGGCGGAATGGGTCATGCCGGAGCAGCCGATGGTCTCCACCAGCGCTTCCTCGATAACGCCCTTTTTCACGTTCAGCGTCAGCTTGCAGGTGCCTTGCTGCGGCGCGCACCAGCCAACGCCGTGCGTCAGGCCGCTGATATCAGAGATCTGATATGCCTTTACCCACTGGCCCTCCTCCGGGATGGGGGCCGGCCCATGGTTCGGGCCTTTCGTGAGCGGACACATACGTTCTACTTCATGAGAATAAGTCATAGTGATGCTCCTTTGTGATGTTCTTTTGTGTTTCTCTTTTGACAGTTATTTCACATTTGCGCTATCCTATATTATAAAGAAAGCGCTGCTGCATTGCAAGTGCGTGGGGCCGAAAATCAAAACTTTTCCCCCATTGTGCGCTTTTGCCCGGTTGCCGCTGTCTTCGCTTCCGTTTTGTATAATATTACAAAAAATTTTCTATAAATTTGTTGACATTAACGATTCACATGCTATACTGTGGTTGACAGGGGAACGTCGGCCTGTCAAACGGAAGTTGTGGAAAATAGAATTGTGAGAGGAGATATGCGATCATGGCATCTGTTGATATGCATGATATCGACCTGAAAGAATTCAACGAGGTTCTTGCCGCCTGCAAGGGCGATGTGTTTATGGTAACGCCCGAAGGCGACCGCCTGAACCTGAAAAGCAGGCTGTGCCAGCTCATCGGCTTTACCAAGCTGATCGAGGGCGGCAGCATCGCGGAGGCGAAGCTGGAGTGCTCCGACCCCGAGGACCAGCGCAGGCTGTTCCGCTTTAATATGTTCGGCGAAAAGTGAACCGTTTCACCTTTTGGCGCGCCCGCATCCGCGGGCGCTTTTTTGTGTCCGAACGCGCGGATGCGCACGGTTTTTGCAGCTTCACCGTTTGTTTGCACGAAGTTGGACGGTTTGGTTTGACACCGTATTCTATAAAGTAGTATTATAAAGTGGAATTGTGCGGCGGCGCGCCGCGCGGAAGGTGAGTGAAAAATTTGTCTTTTTTTGAAAAACTGTTCGGCTCCTTTTCCACGAAGGAGCTCAAGAAGATACAGCCCATCGCGGACAGGGTGCTGGCGCTGGAGGCCCGGTACCAGGCCATGACCGACCGCGAGCTGCAGGCGATGACGCCCGCGCTCCGGGAGCGTCTGGCAGGGGGCGAAACGCTGGACGACATTCTGCCCGACGCCTTTGCCGTATGCCGCGAGGCAAGCTGGCGCGTGCTGGGCATGAAACACTTTCCCGTACAGGTGGTGGGCGGCATCGTGCTGCACCGCGCCTGCATCGCCGAGATGAAAACCGGCGAGGGCAAAACGCTTGTCGCCACGCTGCCCGTATATCTGAACGCGCTCACCGGCAAGGGCGTGCACGTCGTCACCGTGAACGATTACCTGGCCAAACGCGACAGCGAGTGGATGGGAAAGCTGTATAAATTTCTGGGTCTTTCGGTGGGGCTCATCATCCACGGCGTCACAGGCGAGGAACGCCGCGCCGCCTACAATGCCGACATTACCTACGGCACCAACAATGAATTCGGCTTCGATTACCTGCGCGACAACATGGTCACCTACAAAGAGCAGATGGTGCAGCGCGGGCATTATTACGCCATCGTGGACGAGGTGGACTCCATCCTCATCGACGAAGCACGCACGCCGCTCATCATCAGCGGCGAGGGCGATAAAAGCACCGATCTGTACAAGCTGGCCGATAATTTTGCCAAGGGCCTGAAGGCCACCGTCGTGGCCGAGCTGGACGACAAAGAGGACCAGGACGAGCAGGTGGACGGCGATTATGTTGTGGACGAGAAAAAAAAGACGGCCACGCTTACCGCCAGCGGCATTGCCAAGGCTGAAAAGTACTTCAATGTTGAAAATCTGGCCGACGGAGCGAACATGACGCTGCAGCATCACATCAACCAGGCCATCAAGGCGCGGGGCGTGATGAAGCGGGACGTGGATTATGTGGTGCGCGACGGCGAGGTCATCATCGTGGACGAATTCACCGGCCGCCTGATGCTGGGCCGCCGCTACAATGAGGGGCTGCACCAGGCCATCGAGGCCAAGGAGGGCGTCACCGTCGCCCGCGAGAGCCGCACGCTGGCCACCATCACGTTCCAGAACTATTTCCGCATGTACGAAAAGCTCTCCGGCATGACGGGCACCGCACAGACGGAGGCCGCCGAGTTTGAGGAGATCTACGGCCTGCAGGTGGTGGAGGTGCCCACGAACAAGCCCGTGGCCCGCACCGACTACAACGACGTGGTGTACAAAACCGAACCGGCCAAGTTCAACGCCGTTATCGAGCAGATCATCGAGTGCCATGAAAAGGGCCAGCCCGTGCTGGTGGGCACCATTTCCATTGAAAAGAGCGAGCTGCTGAGCAAGCTGCTGAGCCGCCGCGGCGTGAAGCACGAGGTTCTGAACGCCAAGCACCACGAAAAGGAAGCTGAGATCGTAGCGCAGGCGGGCAAAAAGGGCGCGGTCACCATCGCCACAAATATGGCCGGCCGCGGCACCGACATCATGCTGGGCGGCAACGCCGAGCACATGGCCAAAGCCGACCTGCGCAGGGAGGGCTTCTCCGAGGAACTGATCGTGGAGAGCACCGGCCACGCCGATACCACCGACCCGGAAATTTTAAAGGTGCGCGCGCGCTATGCCGAGCTGGAGGCCGCGCACAAAAAAGTCATTGCGGAAGAAGCCGCCGAGGTGTGCGCCGCGGGCGGCCTGTTCATCATCGGCACGGAACGCCACGAGAGCCGCCGCATCGACAACCAGCTGCGCGGCCGTGCCGGCCGCCAGGGCGACCCCGGCGCCAGCCGCTTCTTCATCAGCTTGGAGGACGACCTCATGCGCCTGTTCGGCGGCGAGCGCGTCAGCACCATCATGGATTCCCTAGGCGTCGAGGAAGACATGCCCATTGAGAACAAGATGATCTCCGGCACCATCGAGAACGCCCAGAAAAAGCTGGAGGCCCGCAACTTCTCCATCCGCAAAAACGTGCTGCAGTTCGACGACGTGATGAACAGCCAGCGCGAGATCATCTACGGCCAGCGCGGCAAGGTACTGCGCGGCGAGGATGTATCCGAAAATGTTCACACCATGATCCACGAGTCCATTGCGGCCAATGCCCAGCTGTTCCTGGCGGGCGAAGTTGCCGACGACTGGGATTTCGACGGCCTGCGCAGCCACTACCGCGGCTGGCTGGCCAAGGACGGCGATTTCCGCTACACGCCCGAAGCTCTGGGCGAGCTGAAGCAGGAGGACGTTGTGAAGGTCCTGACGGACCGGGCCGACGCCATCTGCGCGGACAAGGAAAAACGCTACGGCTCGCCTTTGATGCGCGAGTTTGAACGCGTCGTGCTGCTGCGCACCGTGGACACCAAGTGGATGGAGCACATCGACGCCATGGAGGAGCTGCGCAAGGGCATCTATCTGCGCAGCTACGGCCAGCGCGACCCTGTGGTGGAATACCGTATCGAGGGCTTCAACATGTTCGACGAGATGGTGGCGTCCATCCGCGAGGACACCTCCCGCATGCTGCTCACCATGGAGCTGCGCACCGAGCAGCCTCTCCAGCGCGAACAGGTGGCAAAGCCCACGGGTGAATCCGGCGCGGACGACGGCAGCGTGAAAAAGCAGCCGGCCAAGAAGATCGCCAAGCCGGGACGCAATGACCCCTGTCCCTGCGGCAGCGGCAAAAAGTTTAAAAAATGTACCTGTGAGCAGTATAAAGACCTGCGCTCGTGACCGGTGAGCGGGCCGCCCTTTTGGGCGGACGTGTTCCGGAGACTTACAACTGAATCGTTACGCTTGGGAGTGGCGCCCGGGCGTGCGCTGCGTTGCCCTGCTGTTCCGCAGGGCAGGCGGCGCCGTCCCGCGCCGCTCCCCCTTTTCTGTACTTTTTGTCGAATTAAATCACTTTATTACAAATTGTATCGCAGATGCAGCAGCCGGAGGCGCTGTCCGGCGGCCTTTTGCACCAGACCCGGTGCAAAAGCGCTGTAAAGGCGTGCCGCTTGCCGGCCTGTTTATATAAATGCGCGCGGAGTGCCGTTACCTTCCGCGCGCCTGAACGCATTATCCACCGGGCGTGCGGCTGCGCCCCAGCACCGGCGCTTTCTCCCTCCCGCGCACCGTGAGCGGCGGAGCGGGGAACGCCAAAGGAGTAATCATGCAACCCGAACAGACCCATCCCCGGCCCCGCGGCTTCCGGCGAAGGCTGCTGGGCGACATTTTTCACGGCGTGAAGCGGTATCTTATCCTGGGCGTGGCGGCGACGCTGTGCGCCACGTTTCTCACCTACGTCACGCCGCTCGTCGTTTCCTTCACGGTGGACAGCGTCATCGGCGACAAAACGCCGGAGCTGCCCGCCGCTCTGTCCGCTCTGTTCCAGCGCATGGGCGGGCGGGCGTATTTCTCGAGCCACATCTGGGTGCTGGCCTCGCTTGTGGTTCTGGTGACGCTGCTGGGCGGCGTATTCACCTATCTGCGCGGCCACTGCATCGCCTTTGCGGGCGAGGGACTGGCCAAGCGCCTGCGCGACAGGCTGTTCACGCATCTGGAGGCCGTGCCATACAGCTATCATGTGGGCGTGCAGACGGGTGACCTTGTCCAGCGCTGCACCAGCGACGTGGAGACGGTTCGCCGCTTTGTGCAGATGCAGGCCATGGAGGTGGTGCGCACCGTGGTGATGGTTTGCACGGCCATTTCCATCATGCTGCCCATCAGCGGCGCGATGACGGCCGTATCCACCTGCCTGCTGCCCATTCTTGTGGTGTTCAGCTTCTTCTATTTCCGCGGCGTGCAGCGGCAGTTCACACGCTCGGATGAAGCCGAGGGCGCGCTTTCCACCACGCTGCAGGAAAACCTGACGGGCGTGCGCGTGGTGCGCGCGTTTGCACAGGAAAGCTCTGAGCTGGACAAATTCACCCGGCGCAACAAGGCTTACCACGATATCACGCTGCACCTCACCACCCTGATGGGCGCATACTGGGGCCTCTCCGACATGATCGGCTATCTTCAAATCGCGCTTTCCGGCGTGTGCGGCGTCTATTTCGCCGTGCACGGCGGGTTCAGCCTGGGCAACGTGCTGCTGTTCACCACCTACACCTCCATGCTCACGTTCCCCATGCGCCAGCTGGGCCGCATTCTGGCGGATCTGGGCAAGGCGGATATTTCCCTGTCCCGTTTGGAGGACATCCTTGCCGTGCCCGCCGAAGCGGAGCCGGGCAAAGCCCTTACGCCGCAGATCGACGGCAGCGTCGCTTTCGAGGACGTGTGCTTCGATTACGGCGACGGCGTGCCCGTGCTTTCCCATGTTTCGTTCACCGTACGGCCCGGCCAGACCATTGGCATCCTCGGCAGCACGGGCGCGGGCAAATCCAGCCTGGTGCAGCTTCTGCAGCGGCTGTACCCCGTCACCGCCGGACGCATCACGCTTTCCGGTGTTAACGTCAACGACATCGAACGCCATCACCTGCGCCGCAACGTGGGCATCGTTTTGCAGGAACCGTTCCTGTACAGCCGCACCATCGGCGAAAACATCGCCATCGCCCGGCCGGACGCGGATCTTTCGGACGTATATGCCGCCGCGCGCACGGCCTCGGTACATGACGTCATCGAGAGCTTCTCCGAGGGCTACGACACCGTGGTCGGCGAGCGCGGCGTGACGCTTTCCGGCGGACAAAAGCAGCGCGTGGCCATCGCCCGCATGCTGCTGCAGGATACCCCTGTCCTGATCTTTGACGATTCCCTTTCCGCCGTAGACGCTGAGACGGACGCCGCCATCCGCGACGCGCTGCATTCCCGCCGCCACGGCACCATGTTCCTCATCAGCCACCGCATCGCAACCATCCGTAAGTCGGACCTGATCCTCGTGCTGGACAAAGGCCGCGTGGTGCAGATGGGCACGCATGACACGCTGGCCGCGCAGGAGGGGCTGTACCGGCGCGTGTGCGCCATCCAGAACGAGCTGCCGCAGGCGGCGTCCCCGAAAGGAGGCGAGGCGTAATGGCACAGAATGATTTTGAAAACAAAAGAGACTCTGCCGACCAGAAGATCGACCTGCGGCTGTGGAAACGCCTGATCGCCTATGCCATGCGCCACCGGCGCACGGTGGTCTCCGTGATGCTCGTGCTGCTGGTGGTGGCGGGGATCGACCTTGCCTATCCGCAGTTCTCCCGCTATGCCATCGACCATTTCATCGAGGGCGGCACCACTGAGGGGCTTTGGCTGTACGGCCTTGTATATGCCGCTCTGGTCGTCGTCCAGAGCCTGGGCGTGTTCCTGTTTGTGCGCGGCGCGGGCCGGCTGGAAATGGACATGAGCTACGACATCCGGCAGGATGCGTTTGCAAAGCTCCAGCAGCTTTCGTTCAGCTTTTACGACACCACCTCCGTTGGCTGGCTGATGGCCCGCATGGTGAGTGATATCGCCCGGCTGTCGGATATGATCGCCTGGAGCCTTGTGGACCTGATGTGGGCGGGCGTGTTCGCCGTGGGCATCGTGGTCGTGCTGCTTGCCATGAACTGGAAGCTGGGTCTGCTGGTGCTGTGCATCACGCCCGTTCTGGCCGCGCTGTGCGTGTTTTTCCAAAAGCGTATCCTCAAATACCAGCGCGCCGTGCGCAAAACGAACAGCCGCATCACAGGCGCGTTCAACGAGGGCATCATGGGCGCCATGACCACAAAGACCCTCGTGCGCGAGGAGGCCAGTGCCGCCGAGTTCCGGGAGCTGACGGGCGCCATGCGCACGGCCAGCATCCGCTCGGCTTTGCTGAGCGCGCTGTTCATGCCGCTCGTCATGGCGCTGGGCAGTATTTGCACAGCGCTGGCATTGAGCCGGGGCGGCAGCCTGGTGTTCGCCGGAGCCATGGGCTTCGGCACGCTGGCGGCCTTCATCAGCTATACGACGCAGCTGTTTGACCCCATCCAGCAGCTGGCGCGCATTCTGGCCGAGATGCAGTCCGCACAGGCCAGCGCCGAGCGCGTCATCGACCTGCTGGACACCCAGCCGGATATCGTAGACAGCCCCGAGGTGGAAGCCGAATACGGCACCGCTTTTGCGCCACGGCGCGGGAACTGGCCTCCCATCGCGGGCGGCGTGGAGTTCCGGGACGTCACGTTCGCCTACAAAACAGGCGAGACCGTGCTGCGCGATTTCAATTTAAAGGTAGAGCCGGGCCAGACCATCGCCCTGGTGGGTGAGACGGGCGCGGGCAAAAGCACCATCGTCAACCTTGTGTGCCGTTTTTACGAGCCGACCGCGGGCCAGGTGCTCATCGACGGCGTGGACTACCGTGAGCGCAGCCAGCTCTGGCTGCACTCCGCGCTGGGCTATGTGCTGCAGACGCCGCACCTGTTCAGCGGCAGCATTGCGGACAACATCCGCTACGGCCGCAAGGACGCCACATTGGACGAGGTGAAGCGCGCCGCCGCCATGGTGCGGGCGGACCGCTTCATCGAAGCCCTGCCCGACGGCTACGGCACAGAGGTGGGCGAGGGCGGCGGCCGCCTTTCCACAGGGCAAAAGCAGCTTGTGTGCTTCGCCCGCGTGGTCCTCTCCGACCCGCGCATCTTCGTTCTGGACGAGGCTACCAGCAGCATCGACACCGAGACGGAACAGCTCATCCAGAACGCCATCCAGACGGTGCTGACAGGGCGCACCAGCTTCATCGTGGCGCACCGCCTGTCCACCATCCGCAGCGCGGACAAGATCCTTGTCATCCGCGGCGGGCGCATCACCGAGGCCGGCACCCACGACGAGCTGCTGGCGCTGGGCGGATATTATTACAGCCTGTACACCCATCAGTACCGCGCAGAAGCCACACGGAACGCCTTCGAGGCATAAACCCGCCGCGGCGCCCCTTTTCGGGGCGCCGCGGCCCATCCTTCCAACCGGCAAAGGGGGAAATTTGAAATGAAGCTTCAAGGCACCGTGCCGCTGGAGACCGGACGCCTTGTCCTGCGGCGTTTTTTGCCCGGCGACGCCCCCGCTGTCTTTCACGGCTGGGCCGGCCGGGAGGATTGCTGCCGGTATCTGCCCTGGGAGCCCTGCGCTGCTCTACAGGAAACGCAGGTGCGACTGGAAAACTGGCTGGGACGTTACGCGGAGCCGGATTTTCTCCAGTGGGCCGTCACGCTGCGCGAAAGCGGCACGCTGGCCGGCGTCGTCAATCTGCACGGCGTGGATGAGGCGCACTGCTGCGCCGAGACCTCCTATGCTCTTTCACCCGCGTACCGCGGCGCCGGGCTGATGCCTGAAGCCCTGGGGGCCGTTCTGCGCTTTGGCTTCGCACAGGCGGGGTTCAACCGCATCTGTGCAGAAGTACTGGCGGGCAATGCGGCCTCTGTGCGCGTGCTGGAAAAATGCGGATTCCGCCGGGAGGGCATACTGCGCCGACGCTACCGGAAAGACGGGTGCTTTGTGGACGCCTGGCTGTACGCCGTCCTTTCGTCGGAATTCTCCGACCAAAGCAAATGAAAACAACAAAAAGGCCTCCGTCGGAGGAGAAGGCCTCATAAAGAAGTTAAGGGCAAGACAGACCGCAATGGTTTGCCTTGTCCTTTTTTATTGTGTAACCCACTATGACACTTTCGGGGAAAATGCCAGCGGGGAGAACGATAAAGCTGTTATCTATCCCAATTTGTTCTTTTCGCCCCAGATGCACAGCTGGTCCAGAACGGCCATCAGGGATTTTCCTCGGTCGCTGAGGCTGTATTCTACCTTTGGTGGAATTTGCGGATACTCTCTTCTTATAATCAGCCGGTCTGATTCTAACTCTTTTAGGTTTGTACTGAGAGTTTTATCAGATATGTTTTTCAAATACCGTTTCAGTTCATTGAACCGCACGACTTCATACTCCATAAGGCAGTACAGAATGACCATTTTATATTTGCCGGATATGAGAGACAGCGTATAACTGAATCCGGTATCCTCAAAATTCGCGTTCTCAATAAAATTCTTTATCATCGTACACTATCCTTTTAAGTAGTACCTATCCAAAATGACAGTACTTGAATTGTTGACAACAAACACTATAATTATATATAGGATAGCTGATCCTGTCAATTCTAACGATGAAGTGAGGTAATGATGATGCGGACAAAGCTAAGCATCACAGAGGGCATTTTCCCGATGCCTGTTCTGATGGTCGCCACCTACAATGAAGATGGCAGCGTTAACGTGATGAACGCCGCTTGGGGCACCATGCAGGAGCGGGAAACCGTGGTTCTCAATTTAACCGAAACCCATAAAACTGTGAAAAATATTAAGGCACGCGGCGCCTTTACTGTCAGTATAGCCGATGCCGCTCACGTGATAGAAGCGGATTATTTCGGCGTGGAATCCGGGAACAGGACTGCCGACAAGTTTACCCGCAGCGGCCTTACCGTCAGCAAAGCCCAAATGGTAGACGCCCCTGTTATCAACGAGTTCCCACTTTGTCTCGAATGTGAATTTGTTGAATATCAGGATGGCAAATATGGCTGTGGAGTGATTGGAAAGGTCGTCAATGTCACTGCGGATGAAAGCGTTATGGAAAACGGCAAGCTTAATATGTCGTTGGTAAACGCCATCGCCTTTGATCCGTACACTCATGGGTATTACAAGGTGACGGAGCGTGTTGGTGAAGCATTCAAAGATGGTCTGAAACTGAAAAAATAAAGTTAACGCCCGCTGGAAAGCAAACACTTTTCAGCGGGCGCTAATTTCCTTATGGGAGTTCTTCCGACAGCGGAAGCCTTTTTGTTCTATATTCTTCGCACACAGCACGGCAAAGGCGGCGCGCCCGGCCTATCCCCCCTGCTTTTGCCTGGCACGCGCGGCATAACGGCCGGGCGGCATGCCGTATTTGCGCCGGAACATGCGCGAAAAGGAAAACACATCCGGATATCCCGCCTGACGCGCCGCTTCTTCCTGAGACATGCCGTGCTCCGTCATGAACTGCGCCGCTTTTGCCAGACGGCAGGACACGATGTACTCTTGCGGAGAAAGGCCCGTCTGCTGCCGGAAGAGCCTGCAAAAATAACTGCGGTTCAGGCCCAGCCCCGCGGCGATATCCTGTACCCGCATAGGCTGGGAATAATTCGATTTGATGTAGTTCACAGCCTGTCCCACATAGTTGCCGCCGTGCCCCTGCGCCGGGCCGCGGGCCGCGTCCAGCTCCGCAAACAGCTCATAGAGCTGCGCGCAGATGCGCCACTCCTTTGCAGGCATATCTCCGCAGCCTGCAATGCGCGAAAAATTTTGCAGCGCGCCGGGCAGGCGCAGCACGTCCTGCTCCAGCAGCGCCGCAAAGGGCGGCGCGCAGTCAAATCCGGCCCACATGTATTCCCACGGGTCGCGCATATCCGCTTCGTAATATGTCACCTCGCCGGGGCGTATCACGAATATTTCGCCCGCCTGCAGTGTGTACTCCCGTTTCCCGCGGCGGAATATTCCCTTCCCGCGCACAACATAATGCAAAAGAAAGTATTCCCGCACCGCCGGGCCGAAGGAATGCCCCGGCGCACACGCCTCCACTCCGCATATCCTCGGATTGATGTCTGCCATGTGCAGATTGTCCAGAAGCGTATCCTTCATTTCTCCCGCCGCCCTTCCATCAGTCACATTATGCCAAAAATGCAGCGCAGTTTGCAATACCCTTTCCCATATTTTTTTGCTAGACTGTGTGTAAGGAGGCGGTACAATGATAAAGATCACATTTATGGGCGCAGGCAGCACGGTCTTTCTGCGCAACGTTTTGGGAGACTGCATCTACACGGATGCGCTCAAGGGCATGGAGATCGCCCTGTATGACATCGACGGCCAGCGTCTGGAACAGAGCGCAGCCATTCTGGAGGCCATCAACAAGGGCAACGGCTGCCCTGCTTCGATCCGCTCTTATCTGGGCGCAGAGAACCGCCGGAAAGCGCTTTCCGGAGCGGATTTCGTCATCAACGCAATCCAGGTGGGCGGCTACGATCCCTGCACCATCACAGATTTCGAGATCCCTAAAAAATACGGCCTGCGCCAGACCATCGGCGATACGCTTGGCATCGGCGGCATCATGCGTGCACTGCGCACCATCCCCGTGCTGGAGGATTTCGCCCGTGATATGGAGGCGGTATGCCCCAACGCATGGTTTCTGAACTATACCAACCCCATGTCCATGCTCACGGGATATATGCTGCGTTATACAGGTGTGAAAACGCTGGGCCTGTGTCACAGCGTACAGACGTGCAGCAAAACTCTGATGGACGCCATCGGCATGAGCGACCGTCTGGAGGGACGCCGGGAGCTGATCGCCGGCATCAATCACATGGGCTGGCTGCTGGACATCCGCGACCGGGACGGCAACGATCTGTACCCTGAGATCCGTCGGCGTGCAAAGGAGAAAAACGCCTCCGAGAAGCACCATGATATGGTCCGCTTCGATTACATTGAAAAACTGGGTTATTACTGTACGGAGTCCAGCGAACACAACGCCGAATACAACCCATTTTATATCAAGGCGCGTTATCCGAAGCTGATCGACCGCTTCAACATCCCACTGGACGAGTATCCCCGCCGCTGCATCCGGCAGATTGCCGAGTGGGATAAGGAATACGCGGACCTCAGCAGCAAGGGCGTGCTGCCCCACGAGCGTTCAAAGGAATACGCATCACGCATTATCGAGGCTATGGTTACGGGCCGCCCCTATAAGCTGGGCGGCAACGTGCTCAACACAGGCGGGCTGATTGAAAATCTTCCCCGTGAGGCCTGCGTGGAAGCGCCCTGTCTGGTGGACGGCGCCGGCGTAGCCCCGTGTTATGTGGGCAGGCTGCCCGTACAGCTCGCGGCCATGAACCAGACGCACGTCAATGTACATCTGCTCACCATTGAGGCCGCCGCGACGAAAAAGCGCGAGCACATCTATCATGCCGCCATGCTGGAGCCGCACACCGCCGCCGAGCTCTCCCTGGACGACATCATCCGCTTGGTCGATGACCTGATCGAGGCCCACGGCAGTTGGCTGCCGCAATACCGGTAACGCCGTCTGCTGTCCCGGCGAAGCCCCCCCGGCAAAGTCTGGGGGCATATCCGGGCAAAGCCCTATATTGCCAGCATACGCGCCAGATGGCGCAGGCAGGGTCCGCCGGCCACGGAAATTTTACTGCCGGCGGCCCGCAAGCGGGCTTATTTCAGCATCGTCGGCGGCTCTCCTGCTCTGCCTTTCTTCATCTGATGTTCGACGCGCTCCACGATTTTTATCGCATTCTTTCCTGCTGTGTTTGCGTAATATCCTCTGCGCCAGAATTCCCGCCTTTTTTCTCCGCAAAAGGCTTTCCTGCGATATTTTGACGCAACCGTAATATGATATTTGCAATTCCAGCCTGTATTCGATAAATTATTCATCTGAACGGCCCGCCCTGTTTTTTCGTTTGTGCAGTTGGCCGGTCGCACTTCCCTATCCTGTCACAGGGATTTTTCATCGTCAGCATTATCCTTCTTTTGTACCGCTCGCCCAGCGAGTGGTTTTCTGCATGCAAAAAGGGAGGGGCTTAGGCCCTCCCCTTTTTTATTTTCTCCCTTATTCCGCCGCCGGCAGCTCCCGCGTAGCCACGACGTCCACGCCCGTGCCGCACACGTCCGCCAGCACCACGTCTCCGCAATGCACAGGCGCGTGCAGGCATACGCCGTCCAGTGCGTCCATCACGGCAAACATTTTCTCCTTGGGCACGCTGCCCGCGGTTTTCACCGGGCAGCGGCAGATATCCGCGCCCTCCACACGCACGGTGCTCGTCACCACACGCACCGGGTGCGTCAGCTCGTTTTTGCCGTACTCCGCGCCCCGCGGGCAGCCGTTCCCCGTCACAGCCAGCGTGTTTTCATCCACCGTCAGGCGGCAGCCCTTGGGGCACACGATACAAATGATATTCGCCATTTCTCATGCCTCCTCCACGCTGACGGTGATGCAGCCGTCCGCCTTTTCCAGCAGTGCCCTCGGCACGCTGATGCGCTCCATCTCGCCGGGGGCCAGATGCTCGCGCTTGTATGCCGCCAGCTGTTCGCTGCCTGCCGTCACGCGGATAACGGAATTGCCGCACACGCGGTTCACACGGAAAAATATCTCCACGGCTTTATCCACATTGGCCAGGCGGATCTTTCCGGGCACCGTATAGGTGACGGACGCACCGTTTTCCACCTCCAGCACGCGCCCCTCAGGCGCAGGACCCTGCCGTGCGAACCGGGCCGCGGCCGCGCCCGCGCGCTGGCTCTCGCCCGTGACAAAATCCACAAGGTCATGTACATGCACCACGTTGCCCGCCGCGAAGATGCCCGGCACGCTGGTCTCCATGTTTTCATACACCATGGGGCCGTTGTGGCGCCGGTCCATCTCCACGCCCGCGCCGCCCGAAAGCTCGTTTTCCGGAATGAGCCCCACGCTCAAAAGCAGCGTGTCGCAGTCGAAATGCATCTCCGTGCCGGGGACGGGAGCGCGGTTTTCATCCACCTTCTGCACGGTCACGCCCGTCAGGCGGCCCTCCCCCTCGATCTTCGTCACCGTGTGGGACAAATACAGCGGGATATTATAATCGTGCAGGCACTGCACGATGTTGCGCGTCAAACCGCCGGAATAAGGCATCACCTCAACGCAGGCCAGCACCTTCGCGCCCTCCAGCGTCATGCGGCGGGCCATGATAAGGCCGATATCGCCCGAGCCCAAAATCACCACGCGGCGGCCCACCATGTAGCCCTCAATGTTCAGATACCGCTGGGCCGCGCCCGCGGTGAATACGCCAGCCGGGCGCGCGCCCGGGATGGAAATGGCGCCGCGCGTGCGTTCGCGGCAGCCCATGCACAGCACGATGGACGCGGCCTCCAGCACAATGTAGCCGTCCTTTTCATTGACGGCGTGGACGCGTTTTTCCGGCGTGACGGCCAGCACCATCGTGTCCGTCTTTACCTCTATGTTCGTCTTGCGCACCAGCTCGATGAAGCGGCCCGCGTACTCGGGGCCCGTGAGCTCTTCTTTAAAATAATGCAGGCCGAAGCCGTTGTGGATGCACTGGTTGAGGATGCCGCCCAGCGTGTTGTCGCGCTCCAGGAGCAGGATGCGGCCCGCGCCGCCCTTGTGCGCGGCCTCGGCCGCCGCCAGCCCGGCGGGGCCTGCGCCGATGACGATGACGTCGTACCGGTTATTCTCCATGATGCAGGCCCCCTTCCTTCGTGGTGCCGGTGATGATATAGCTGCCGGCCCTGTCCTTCAGGACGTCCTGCTGGGGGATGCCAAGCTCCCGCGCAATGATCTCATGCACCCGGGGGCCGCAGAAGCCGCCCTGGCAGCGGCCCATGCCCGCGGTGCAGCGGCGTTTTACGCCGTCGATGGTGCGCGGCGGGATGGGGCGGTGCAGCGCGTCCACGATCTCGCCCTCCGTCACGGTTTCGCACCGGCAGATGACACGGCCGTACAGCGGATTTTCCCGGATGGCCTCCGCCTTCTGCTGCGGCGTCATTTCGTTGAATCGTTTTTTGGTGCGGGTGTGGACGAAGCTCTCCTTTTTCTCCAGCGTCACGCCCGCGCCCGCAACCAGCGCCAGCGCGTCCTCCGCAATCGCCGGCGCGCTGGAAAGGCCCGGGCTTTTGATGCCGCCCAGCGTGATGAAGCCGGGCGCGGTCTCCCCAATGATAAAATCGCTTTGGTCGGTATTGGCGCGCACGCCCGCAAAATTGCGGATATTTTCCCGGAAGTTTACGCCCGGCACGCTCTTGACGGCCTTTTCCCGCACGAATGCCAGCGCGTCCGCCTGTGTGGAAACGTCCTCGCGGCCGCTGGGCTCCGCATTGGGGCCGACGATAAGGTTGTAGTGAACCGTAGGCGAAACGAGCACACCCTTGCCGTCGCGGTTGGGACACTGGAAAACAACGTGGTTCACCACATAGCCCTGGCTTTTGTCCAGAAGGTAGTATTCACCCCGGCTGGGAATCGTGGTAAAGCCCGGTTCACCCGCCATCGCGGCCACCAGATCCGCCTCCACGCCCGCCGCGTTCACCACGGCACGGGCTTCAAAATCGCCTTTTGCAGTATGCAGCCGCCAGCCGCCGCTGATTTTCTCCGCGCCTGTCACAGCTGTTTCCAAATGGAGTTCCACGCCGTTCTCTACGGCGGCCTCGGCCAGCGCCAGCGCCAGATCCCACGGCTCCACAATGGCCGCACTGGGCGCATACAGCGCGCCGCACACCGCATCGGAAAGATTCGGCTCCATGGCCAGCGTTTCCTCCCGCGTCAGCACGCGCACGCCGGGCACGCCGTTCGCCACACCGTTTTCGTACAGGCGGCGCACGGTTGCCATTTCCTCATCGGAAAAAGCCAGCACCAGGCTGCCGATCTGGCGATATTTGACGTCGAACGCAGCGCACTGCTCTTTCGTCAGCGCACTTCCCCGCACATTCAGCCGCGCCATGGCGGTGCCCGGTTCAGGGTCGTACCCCGCGTGCACGATGGCGCTGTTGGCGCGTGTGGTGCCCATGGAGACGTCGTTCTCCTTTTCAAACACCGCCGCGCGCAGCTTATGCTGCGACAGCAAATAGGCCACGTTTGCGCCCACGATGCCGCAGCCGATGACGGCCACATCCAGCATATCGTTTCCCTCCGCAGCGGCCCGCCGGCGGCACAGCGGACCAAAACCGCCCGCACCGGGGGACACGCCTTTATTTGCCGCACGCGCTTTGAGGCGCGCCGGATTTTCCGTTGCTCCAGGCAAACTATGTTTCCCATCGCGCACTTCGCGTACCGCTCGTGTTCACTAAGAAACATGGTATCTATGCCGCCAGGCTCATGCTTCGCCTGCGGCTCGCATTCACCAACCGGACATATTATACCATGACGCCGCCACAGGCGGCCTCAACAAAACCGCATTCACTGCGGTTTTGCAGGGTTCAATGTTCTCAAAGCCCTGTGCGCCAGCACAGGGGCGTGTGCAGCGCACACGCGCAGCCGCGTAAGCGGCAACTTTGAGGTTATTATACCATATTTCTAAGCTCACACTTCGCGTACCGCTCGTGTTCACTAAGAAACATGGTATCTATGCCGCTAGGCTCATGCTTCGCCTGCGGCTCGCATTCACCAACCGGACATATTATACCACAAACGGTCCGCCGTGTCATTCGGCAATTGGCGGAAATTGTATGGCGCACGGCCTTTCCCTGTCCCTTGCCCGCACCGCGCAAAAAGCACCCCACCGTGCGGCGGGGTGCTTTTTGATTTTGCTATGCAAACAGGCTGCAAACCAGGCCCGCCGCCACGCCGATGCCGTACAGCAGCGCCACGATAAACAAATTCTGTTTGGCGTTTTTGTTGGCGCGCAGCAGCACCGCCAGCCCCACGCCTGCGCCCGTGCACAACCCCGCCACCACGCCTCCCAGCGAAAGCTGGCCCGCGGCATACAGCTGGGTGATGAGGACCGAGGACACACAGTTGGGAATGAGCCCCACAAGCCCGGCCAGCACAGGCTGCCATGGGCCGCTGGCCGCCAGGAATGCCCCTATGGCCTCCTCGCCCACCAGAGCCACCAGCGCGCCCAAAACAATGTTGAACAGCAGAATGAACAAAAAGATGTGCAGCGTGTGCTTGAGCGCCGCCGCCAGGATGCCGTCCCGTTCCTCGTGCTCGTGGCAGTCCACAGCGCTGCTGCTGCCTGTGTAGCCGCCGCGCACGCTCTGAGGGATCAGCCTTTTGAACACAAAATCAATGCAGAAGCCCGCGACAAGCGCCACAGCCAGCTTGATGCCGAGGATCAGCGCCAGCGACCGCCAGTGTTCCGGGTTTGCGATGAGCAGCGGCACCGCCTCGTCGGACGTGGCAAGGAACACCGCCAGCAGGGTACCCAGCGTGACCACCTTGCTGGCGTACAGGTTTGCCGCCATGGCCGAAAACCCGCACTGGGGCAGCAGGCCCAGTACGGCGCCCGGTACAAAGCCAAAGCGCCCGCCGCCCGCCAGTGCTTTTTCGATGCCCTCCGAGTGGCGGTGCTCCACATATTCGATCAGCCAGTACGCCGCGAACAGAAAGGGCAGCATTTTCACGCTGTCCAGCAGCGCGTCCAGTAAAAGTTCCAAAATCAAAACAGGGTTCTCCTTTTCTCACAGCCGGCGCATGCCGCGCCGGAAAATCATACCACTCCCGTATTATATGCCCTTCGCCCGGCCTTTACAAGAAGCCCCCGAGGGGCATCCGCCCGGCGCTGGGCAGATGTACCACTATTTTTTTGTGCGGAGCAAAGAACTTTGTCACGGCGCGCACTTGCGCGGCTTTTTGCACTATGGTATGATATTTTTGTAACAGTCTGTCCACACCTGATTGATAAAGGAGTTTTCACACATGCGTGGTATTTATTCTTCCGTTACCGACATCCGCCGCCAGGTATTCACCGAGGTGGCCCGTATGGCATACGAAGGCGGCGATTACAGCCGCGTCGAGGAGCTGCCGTACAAGATTTTGCCGGGCGAGGTGAGCAAATACCGCGACAGTATCTTTCTGGAGCGCGCCATCGTGGGCGAGCGCCTGCGCCTGTCCATGGGTTTGCCGCTGCGCCCCATCGACGAGCACGCGCCCCTTTCCACCGGTATCGAGGAGGCCGCCCGGCCGGAGAAATACTACGAGCCGCCCCTCATCAATATCATCAAATTCGCCTGCAACGCCTGCCCGGAAAAATCTTTTCACGTGACGGATATGTGCCAGGGCTGCCTGGCACATCCCTGCGTGGAAGTATGTCCCAAGGGCGCGGTGTCCATCGTGCACGGCAAAAGCGTTATCGACCAGAGCAAGTGCGTCAAGTGCGGGCAGTGCGCCAACGTATGCCCCTACGGCGCCATCCATAAGATGGAACGCCCCTGCGCCAAGGCCTGCGGCATGGATGCCATCGGCTCCGACGAGCTGGGCCGCGCGAAGATCGATTACGACAAGTGCGTGTCCTGCGGCATGTGCCTTGTAAACTGTCCTTTCGGCGCCATCGCGGACAAAAGCCAGATCTTCCAGGTCATCCAGTCCATCAACCAGGGCGACCGTGTCATCGCCGCCGTGGCTCCGGCCTTTGTGGGCCAGTTCGGCCCGGACATGACGCCTGAAAAGCTGAAGCCATCCATGAAGCTCCTGGGCTTTGACGATGTGGTGGAAGTCGCCATCGGCGCGGACCTGTGTACCATTGAAGAAGCCAAAGATTTTATGCGCGAGGTGCCCGAGCAGCAGCCGTTCATGGCCACGTCCTGCTGCCCGGCCTGGAGCGTGATGGCGAAAAAGCTGTTCCCGGATTTTGCGCCCTATATCTCCATGGCCATGACACCCATGGTGCTGACGGCCCGCCTGCTGAAAAAAGAGCACAAAAACTGCAAGGTCGTTTTCATCGGGCCGTGCGCCGCCAAAAAGCTGGAAGCCAGCCGCCGCACCATCCGCAGCGACGTGGACTTCGTGCTCACATTTGAAGAAGTGATGGGCATGTTTGAGGCGAAGGCCATCAAGTTCTCCGAAGTGGCCGCTGGGCCCGAGTTGGTGGAGGCCACCGCCGACGGCCGCGGGTTTGCGGTTTCCGGCGGCGTGGCGAACGCGGTGGTGAACGCCATCCACAAGATGGACCCGGACCGCGAGGTAAAGGTGATGGCCGCCCAGGGCCTGCAGGAATGCAAAAAAATGCTGATGCTGGCCAAGGCAGGCAAGCTGAACGGCTACCTGCTGGAGGGCATGGCCTGCCCGGGCGGCTGCGTGGCGGGCGCCGGCACGCTGCAGAACCCGGTGAAATCCACTGCCGCGCTGAACAAATACAAGGCCAGCGCACCGGAGAAGTATTCAGTGGACAGCAAATACGAGATCACGCTCAACCTTTTGCACGATTGACAGCGGCTCACAGCAGATACAGCAGGGCCCCGGCTTTTCAGCCGGGGCCCTGCTGTTATCTTTCACCGGGGCCGGTGCGTCAGGCATACGGCCCCTCCGTCACGAACTGCTTGTTGTAATCGCTGTATACGGTGTGAGTCAGGATATAATCCGCCCAGGCCGCATAGCCCGTGGGGTTCATGTGAATGCCGTCGTAGGTTCCCACATAGTCCCCGCGCAGGTTTCCGTCTGCGTCTGCCAGAGCCTCCTGTGCGTCCAGATAATAAAGGCCCTTGCTCACGGCCAGCTTGGCGATGGCGTTATTGATAAGACGGATGTGGCCGTTCTCCAGCGGCGGCTGCTTTACACCCTGTTCGGCCGTGGTGGGCGTGATGCTCTGCACATAAATGGGCACGCCCGCGAACCGCTCCCGCAGCTTGTCGAGCAGATCGCTGTAATATTTCAGGAACGCTTCATCCGACTGGCTGATGAGCGCGTTGGTGCCGTACAACACATAGATATTGCTTGGCGACTGCACCTTGATGTCGTCCCACATCTCAATGCGCGAGCCGTCCGGCCGCTGGCCCACAAAATTTTGCAGCACCTGATTGGGGCTGGTGCTCTTATACGCGCATACTGTTGCCACATCCCGCGTGGGTGCATACAGCGCAAAGCCCTGGGACAGGGAATCCCCGATGAACAGCGCCGTGCGGAAATACTCCGTACTCAGCCTGCCGTTGGCAGGCACGGCCAACAGGCGGGAATCGCTGGCAGTAACGTCGCTTTCCAGCGTGCGCTCCACAGGCACTTCCGTGTTCCAAGCCTGCACGGGCGCCGCTGCCTCCGGCCGGCCGCCCACCTCCTGCGCACCGCCGCCGGAGGGCGTAGATACGCTTTCCGGCGCAGGCGGCGTGCTTTCGGACGATGGCTGGCCCCCGTCCTGCTGCGCGCCGCGCACCGGGAACACAGGCTGGCCGTGGATGATCTTCACCGACGAATAGGAAATGCCGAACAAAAGCGCCACAATGAGCACGCCAAGACCCGCCTGCACCAGAAGCGTCTGGTTGCGGCGGCGTTTGCTGTGCACTTTGTACGGCTTGATATTGTTTGCCAAATTGGTGCCTCCAAAGGATATTTGCGGGCGTGCTAACGGTATGCGCCCCCGTCCGCCAGGGCGAACTGCGCGTTGTGCGCGCTGTATATGGTGTGTGCGGCAAGGTAATCCAGCCACGGGCGGTATTTGGAGCCGTCGAGCAGGTGCAGGCCGTCGCTCCCTGCCAGGTCCGCCCGCAGGTAACCGTTCTCGTCCGCCATCACTTCCCACAGGTCCACATAATAAAGCCCTTTGCTCACGGCCAGCTTGGCGATGGCATTGTTGATAAGCTTCAGATGCTCCCGTTCCAGCTGCGGTTTCTTCTCGCCGTATTCCTGTGTCGTTGGAGTGATGCTCTGCACATAGATGGGCGTATCCGGGAAACGCACCCGCAATTTGTCCAGCAATTCGCCGTAAAATTTCAAAAAGCCATCGTCCGTCTGCTGCAGCAGCGCGTTCGCTCCCAGAAGGATATAGATGTTCGCCACATCCTGCTGGACGTTGATCTCGTCCCACATCTCGATTTTGGTGCCATCGGCCCGCTGGCCCACATAGTTTTGCAGGATGCTCTGGGGGTTCACGCCCTTGTAGGCGCACACACGCATCCAGTCCCTGTATTCCGGATACCATGCGAAGCCCTGTGTAACGGAATCCCCGATGAACAGCGCATCGCGGAAATAGTCATCGGATACACGCCCGTTTTCCGGTACGGCCAGAAGGCGGGCATCACTGGCCGTCACATCGGCATCCAGCGTGCGCTCCACAGGGGTTTCGGTGTTCCACGCCTGCACGGATACGGCCGCTGTCACGGACGGCGCATGCGGCTGGCTTTCCAGTGCAGGCCCCGGCGCGGGGACCTCGCCGGGCTGTGCCGGCGGCGCGGCGGACACGGCGGCACGCGCGCGCAGCAGCGGCTGGCCGTAAATGATCCTTACCGCAGCATAGGAAATACCGAACAGCAGCGCCACAATGAGCACGCCAAGGCTCGCCTGTGCCAGAAGCGCCCGGCTTCGGCGGCGTTTGCTATACAGTTTGAACGTGCTCTCTGCCAAGGCCAGTCCCTCCCACAGGGCGTTTTCCGCCGTCCGCGCGTGTGCCGTGTTTTCGTCAGGCCGCCGGGGCCGTGTAATAAGGTGAGCCGGGCAGGTACGGATTCTCCTTGCTGTACGCCGTATGTGTCACAAGGAACTCCCGCCATACATTGTAGCCTTCGTTGTTCAGATGGATGCTGCCCGAAGCAATATCCGCCCGGAGCGCGCCGTTTTCGTCGGCCAGAGCGGAGAACAGGTCCAGATAATGCAGATCCCTGTCATATGCTATTTTCGCCAGGCTTTCGTTCAGCCCCCGGATGCGTTCCACTGAAAAGTTTTCGTCCCCGGCCATCTTCTCCGCCGAGACAGGCGGGATGCCCTGGATGTAATACACCGTATCTTGCGGCAGCTGCGGCAGCAGGAAGTCAAGGAAATCGTTGTAATACTTCAGGAATGCCTCATCGGTAAGCGTAGCCATGGAATTGGTGCCCAGCAGAATATACACCTTTTTAGGCGCCGCGGCCAAGATCTCATCTATGGCGGCCACCTGCTGGCCGCTGATGTTTTCCACAAGGCCCTCCATGAACTGCTTGGGGCCCGCGCCCAGATAAGCGGCGTATTTCGCGTTGGGGATGCCGCTGGAATATTCCTGGAAGCCCCGCGTCAGCGAATCGCCGATGAACAGCGCATCGTCAAAGTAGCTCATATCCACACGGCCCGCCTCCGGCAGCGCCACCAGTGAAGCGGAAGGCTGCGTATACGAAGCGTCTGTTTGCTGTACAGGGCCAAGCACCGCTTCCCCTGTCTGCGCCACGCTGCCGTCTGCCTGAGAGGAAGCAGCCTGAGAAGCCGACAAAGCAGCCAAGCTGCTGGCCGCCGCGCGCTTGGCGGGCAGCTCTATGAGCGTGGTGATGACCCACGAAAGGCTCAGGATAACAACGGCCACACAGGCAAAGAACATACCGCCGCCTGGCGCGCGCCTGCGTTTGCGCGGCTTTGCGGCATAGTGGCGTCCGCCCGCAGCCTGCCCGCGGGGCGCTGTGTGTGCCGGAGCGGGCGCTGCGCGCCGCCGCTGGGCGCAAGCGTCATCCCGGGGGCGTGCCGCTTGAGGAGGACGCTGCTGTGCGCCCGAAGGGTGTCCGGCCGTGCTTTGGGCGGCCGGGCGCGCATTGCCGGGCTGCGCCGGACGCGGGATATGGATGATCTGCTCCTGAATGGCCCGGGCACGGGCGTCCACATCAGGGCGCGCCGCGCCGCGGCTCTTTTCCTGCATGTGCCGCTGCTCCATGTGCGCCCTCCTTTCCGGCTCATTTTTACGGATACCAAAAGTTCCCCAATATACAAAATATTATACCCTGTTTGTCCCCGTTGTTCAACCGTGATTCCTGCCACTTTTTAGGCGGCAGTGTGTGTTTTGTGTGAAAAAGCTGTAAATGCTGCAGATACAAAGAACAAAAAACGCCCCCGCCTCGTTTGAGAAGCGGGAGCGCCGGAAAACATGGGTTACGCCAGCTCAGCGAAATACTTGATGGTGCGGACCATCTGGCTGGTGTAGCTGTTCTCGTTGTCGTACCAAGACACGACCTGCACCTGATAGGTATCGTCGTCGAGCTTGGTGACCATCGTCTGCGTGGCGTCGAACAGGCTGCCGTAGCGGATGCCGATGACGTCGGAGGAGACGATCTCGTCGGTGTTGTAGCCGAAGCTCTCGGAGGAGGCTGCCTTCATAGCGGCGTTGATGCTCTCCTTCGTTACGTCCTTGCCCTTGACGACGGCCACCAGAATGGTGGTGGAGCCGGTGGGAACAGGCACGCGCTGGGCGGAGCCGATGAGCTTGCCGTTCAGCTCGGGGATGACCAGGCCGATGGCCTTGGCGGCACCGGTGCTGTTGGGCACGATGTTGGCGGCGCCGGCGCGGGCGCGGCGCAAATCGCCCTTGCGGTGCGGGCCGTCCAGGATCATCTGGTCACCGGTGTAGGCGTGAACGGTCGTCATGATGCCGCTCTGGATGGGATAGGCGTCGTTGAGGGCCTTGGCCATCGGCGCCAGGCAGTTGGTGGTGCAGGAAGCGGCGGAGATGATGGTGTCCTCAGCCGTCAGGGTGTTCTCATTCACGCTGTAAACGATGGTGGGCAGGTCGTTGCCGGCCGGAGCGGAAATGACGACCTTCTTGGCGCCCGCGTCGATGTGGGCCTGGGATTTGGCCTTGGAAGCGAAGAAGCCGGTGCACTCCAGCACAACGTCAACGCCGATCTTGCCCCAGGGGAGGTTCGCCGGGTCTTTCTCGGCCAGGATCTCGATCTTCTTGCCATCCACGGTGATGGAAGTCTCGTCGGACTCGACGGTGTGGCCCTCGTAACGGCCCTGCGCGGTGTCATATTTCAGCAGGTGGGCAAGCATTTTCGGGCTGGTGAGGTCGTTGATCGCGACGATCTCGTAACCCTCGGCGCCGAACATCTGGCGGAACGCCAGGCGGCCAATGCGGCCAAAGCCATTGATTGCAACTTTTACTGCCATATTAGTACATCCTCCTTATATTCAGGCACGGTGTGCGCCGCACCCTGCGGCGCTGTATTTTGCCCGTAAGACTATCACTTATTGTACCCCAAAAGCCGCCGGACTGCAAGAGTTTGATAAAAGTTTAACGCCGAAAACACGAACTTCTTACACTTTTGTAACAATCCATACATAGCGGCGTGCAAACTTCATACACTATGTGCAGTTTGACCCTGCGCGCCGCCTCCAGCTTCCTGCGGCGCGCATGCGGAAAGGAGGATTCCCATGGCCCCGACGCCAAACAGCGCGCTTCTTGCGGCGCATCTGCGTGAGGATACAGCCGACCTTCTGGCCCTGCTGCCCGCGGCCCGCCGTGCGGCGGCGGGCGGCCCCGGCGGCGGCGAAGCCACGCTGGACGGCATCGCCCGCGCGGCCTACCGCACGCTGCGCACCGCCGAAAACCTGGCCGCTCACGCCGCGCTCTGCACCGCACCGCCCCACCCGCAGCCGGTGTGCGTTACAGCGCTGGCCGCGGCCTACGTCAGCGGCGCGGCGGGTGTGTGCCGCAGCGCGGTGTTCGTGCCCGAATGGCCTCGGGCGCCTCTGTGGGCCATGGGAGATGCGCGGCTGTTTGCCGCCGCACTGGGTAATTTGCTGGCCAACGCGGTGCAGTATGGCGGCGAGCGGCCCGCAATATCCGTGCGTGCGGCGCGGCGCGGGGAAACGCTGCTTCTCACTGTGGCCGACAACGGCCCGGGATGCGCGCCCTCCGCCGGGGACCGCGGCCTGGGCCTTGGGCTTGAGGTTGCACGGCGCTATGCCCGCGCCTACGGCGGCCGCCTGCTGGCAGGTAGCGCGCCGGAGCGCGGCGCGTGCTTTTCCCTGTGCCTGCCGCTGTGCCCGCCCGGCGCCGCCCCCAGCGTGCCCGACTATATGGCCGACCGCTTCAGTCCGCTGTACGTGCAGCTTGCGCCTGTGTGCGATCTGCCGTTGTGACCGTCCGCCCGCCGGAATGCTCCGTCCCGGCGCGGGAGGCGGTCTCTTTTTTGTCCGCCCGCCGCACGTCCTGTTCCGCCCCGTCCGCCTCCTCTTGTGCTTCGTCGTCCTGTTCCGCCTGCCCGTCCGCCTCGGCCAGCGTCCGCACCCCCTGGCCGGACAGGCTTTCCTTCAGCCCCTCCAGCCATTCCACAGCCGCAAAGCCGACCTTATAAGAACTGCACACAGCCTGCTGCTCCGCACCGGAATAAGCCGACATGTCCTGCCCGCCGTCGGATGTTGCCGCGGGAACGCACATGGGCGGAAACAGCACGCAGAACCAGTTTTTCCCGGCATGCGCGCCGATCTCCACCCGCACGGCGTCGTAGCGCCCGGCGGGCAGCGTGAAGCCGTCATATTCCCGAGTGGAAAAATACATATTCTCCAGCCGAACCGCTACAGGGTAGCTGTATCCGCGGGCACGCACCGTGCGCTGGGCCACAGCGCGGATGGCCTCCAGATCCGCCCCGGCGGCGCGCAGCGCCCCTTCCTTTGTCCGTTCGGCAGCGAACATGCCGCCCTCCGCCTGAAGGATCGCATCCCGCACCGCCAGCTTCAGTTCCTGGTCCGCCTCTGAATCGGAGTTGGCCAATATATGCAGGCGCAGCGTATCCTCCCGTACACCCGCACATGCGGCGGAAAACCGGGTAAAGCTGCTCAGGCTCAGCGCCAGCGCCAGCCCCAGCAGGACGGAAAGCTCCCACCGGCCCCGGCGCCCCATGCGGGCAAGGCGTCCGCCCAGCGCCGCGCGCAGTGTCTTGCATTTTTTAAGTAATCTCATCGGTATTCACACTCCCTATGGCCGAAGTGTGGACAGACCTTACGCCAATTATTCCCAGCATTCCCGCAAAACAAAGATTTCACATTTTTACGGCGGTTTTGCCTGCCGGCATGAAAAAGCCGCCGCTCCCGGACACGGGGCGGCGGCTTTTCCGGCGCGTCACAGCGGCAGCAGCCGGTGCGCCACGGCAAAATAGATCACAAGCGACACCGCGTCCACAATGGTGGTGATGAGCGGCGAGGCCATGATGGCCGGGTCCATCCGGCAGGCCTTTGCAATGAGCGGCAGCACGCCGCCGATGGTTTTTGCCACGATCACGGTGCACAGCATCGTCAGCGCCACAGTGAGGGCCACCATCTCGCTGCCGGGATAGGTGAGGATCAGCCGAACAAAATTCACCGCGCTGAGCACCACGCCCACCAGCAGGCTGACACGCAGCTCCTTCCACAGCACCCGGGGAAAATCCCGCAGGGTAATCTCGTTCACCGCAAGGCCGCGGATGACCAGCGTGCTGCTCTGGCTGCCCGCGTTGCCGCCGGTATCCGTAAGCATGGGAATAAACGTGACGAGCAGCGGCATCGCGGCAATGGCCGCCTCATACCGACCCAGGATACCGCCTGTGATCATGCCGGAGATCATCAGCACCAGCAGCCATACGATGCGGTGCCTTGCCAGGGAAAACACGCCCGTTTTCAGATACGGCTTCTCCGATGGGGCCATGGCGGCCATCTTCTCGAAGTCCTCGGTGGCCTCCTGCTCCATAACGTCCACCGCGTCATCCACGGTAACGATGCCCACCAAACGTCCTTCCGCGTCTACCACGGGCAACGACAGGAAGCCGTACCGCTGCAGCAGCCGCACGGCCTCCTCCTGGTCCGTCCCGGTGGCGACGGAGATGACGCCGTCCTCCATCACATCGCTGACGAGCTGGCTGTCCCGCGCCAGCAGCAGGCTGCGCACCGTCACCACGCCCAGCAGCCTGCGGCGGGGGCCAACCACATAGCAGGTGTAGACGGTCTCCCGGTCCTCTCCGGTGCGGCGGATGTGCTCAATGGCCTGCTCCACCGTCATCGTGGGGCGCAGATCTGTAAATTCCGCTGTCATAATGCTGCCGGCGGAATGCTCGGGATACTTGAGGAACTGGTTGATCAGGCCGCGCATCTCCGGTGTGGCGTTCTTCAGGATGCGCTTGACCACATTGGCGGGCATGTCCTCCAGCATATCCACCGCGTCGTCCACGTACAGGTCCTCCACGATGACGGCCAATTCCGCATCCGTCGCCGCGGCGACGATGAGCTGCTGCGTCTCCGGCTCCAGCTCTGCGAACACGTCGGCCGCCACGCCCTTGGGCAGCGTGCGGAAAGCCAGCACGGCCTCCTCACCGTTCAGCAGTCCCAAAAATTCTGCAATATCCACTTCGTTCAGCTCCAGCAGGGCCTCGCGCAGAGCCTTAAAGGAACGTTTTTTCAGCAGCGCCTCCAGCGCTGCAAAATCATACTGCCGATCCATTTGTGTTTCCTCCTTCTTCCTGTGTGTCGGAGGACGAACACGGGGTGCCTGCCCGGACAAAAAAGCCGCGGAAGCAGGCACCAGAGGCCCGCCGCCGCGGCAAACAAAACCAAAACACGCAAATGCGGGCGTGCAGCGCGCACAGCCCGCTCTGCGCCCCGAAAAAGAGCGTCAGAAAACAGGCCCGAAGCGCCCTGCGGCCGCCGGTGGTGTCTGATCCGGTTGTCTGCCGGGCAATCCCATACTTCGTCCAACGGGTTCCAAAGACGCTTCCTCCTTTGTCGTTTCAATTTGCGCGGCAGCACAGCGCCCCGCGCCACTCTATTGTACGATGCCCGGCCCGGATTTGCAACCCCTTTGGGCACGGTCCGGCGTCCGCCGCAAAGCGGCCCCGTCCGGCGCACTGCCGGACGGGGCCGCTGCTCCGCTCTCACCGCATTGTTTTTCCGTCTATCATCGTCACCTTGGATGTCCGGCCCATCCATGCGTAATATCTGCGCCAGTCCTCCAGAGATTGCAGCGGGATATCTTCGCCGCGTACAAGGATATGCTCCGCCACCTGCTCCGGCTTCAGCGCGCAGTCGTGTTCCTGTCCGTTTTCCAAGATGACGAACCCCGCCATCACGTCCACATCCACGCCGCGGACGGTGAATTCCAGGAAGCAGCGCGTCCTATACTGTGCGTTCGGGTCGGACGGGGCCGGCGCGCCCAGCGGCAGCATCGCCTGCTTCAGCTTTTCCACATCCGTTTCACAGACCATCAGGTCAATGTCGCGGAACACGCCCGTTTTCCCCTTAAAATACAGTAGCAGGGAACCGCCCACGGCCCAGGTGACGCCGCTTTGGTTCAGCGCCCGCGCAATATCGGCCAATACATCCAGCTTGCGTTCTGTTTCCATGGCACAGCGCCTCCTGTTTTTCGGTCCCACAGCGTTTAATCCTCATCCGCGCCCCACGACGCGCGCACCTTTCGCCTCCGGCCGCAGCACCCAGCACTGTGGGTAAACCCGCAGCAGCGCCGCTTTCGCGGCCTGGGCCGGGGCCTCGTCTGCAAACACGCCGAACACCGCCGCCCCACTGCCCGTCATCAGCGCTGCCAACGCGCCGTGGGCGCGCAGCGTTTCGCAGATGGGCTTTGTCGCGGCGCTGGCGCTGGAATATTCCAGCGCGTTCTTCATCTGCGCGCACAGGCCCGCCAAATCGCCCCGTGCGATGGCGGCCGCCGCAGCCGCGCTGTCCGGACGCACGTCGGTACCAATGCGGTCGTACCTTGCATATGCCTGCGGCGTGGAAATGCCGCCCGCGGGCATACATACCGTAAAAAAGCAGGGCGGGCAGGGCTTCAGCGGCTCCAGGATATCGCCCACACCGGTAACCCGGGCCGTGCCGCCCACAATGGAAAACGGCACGTCCGCGCCCACCTGCGCGCCCAGCGCGCACAGCTCTGCCGCGGAAAGGCGCGCACCGTACAGCTCGTTCAGCCCCACCAGAACGGCGGCGGCGTCGGCGCTGCCGCCCGCCATGCCCGCGCGCACGGGCACATGCTTTTCCACCGTGATGGCCGCGCCCGCCAGGAGGCCCGTGCCGTGGAAAAACGCCAGCGCCGCTTTATAGGCGGTGTTGTGCTCGTTGGCCGGCACGCGGGAGCCGGGCAGCGAAAGCGAAAGTCCCCTGCTTCTGCGCAAAGTGACGCGCTCCCGCAGGCTGACAGCCTGCATGATCATATCCAGCGTGTGATATCCGTCCGGCCGGGTCCCCGTCACGTCCAGCGTGAGATTCAGCTTTGCGGGTGCAAGCACGGTGACGCTGCGCATGAAAACGACCTCCCTTTACCGCTGTTCCAGCAGTTCAATGATCCTGAAAATCCCCAACAGCACCATCCCCGCAAAAAGGCAGGCGAGGAAAAGCAGCGGCTCTCTGTAATTCCAGTCGAACAGCATGCCGCCCAAAAAGCACTGCAGCAGAAATACGGCCGCCAGCGTGAGCAGCAGGAGCGCCGAAAGCAAAACAGCTGTTGAAATTCCTTTTTTCATTTCTGCCTCTTTCCGTCTACAGATTGAATATCCCAGCCCGCTTCACATCGATGGCCTTTGCGGGGCACATCTCGTGGCAGCAAAAACAGCGGATGCAGGCCCTCGGCACGATATGCGCCTTTCCGTTTTCCACTGTGATGGTGTGCCCTGGGCATATCTCGGCGCACTTGCCGCAGCCGATGCATTTGCTCCGGTGGATCTTCGGGCGCGGGGCAAGCCACTTTTCCACGCCCGGAACGGCCCAGCGCAGCGCCCGGGGTGCCTTGTCGGCAAAGCTGATGTCTGCAAAGCCCGCGGGCAGTTTATAGTCCGCTACGGGCGCTGCCGCCTGCGTGTCGCCGCGCAGCAGCGCTTCCTCCAGTGCCGCCTCGCACAAGCCGCGGGCATGGGCGGCGGCAAGGTACGGCACCCGCATCGCGGGCATCCCCATCAGGCGGCACACAGCAAGGTCCACCGCATACGCGTCCTCTCCGCCCAGCACCAGCCCCAGCGCCCGGGGCGTGCCGCCCGCGGGGCCGTCGCCCTCCATAGCCAGCACGCCGTCGGCAATGATAAGCTGCGGCCGCACGGTCTCGCACAGGTCCACCAGCATTTCTCCAAACGGCTCCTTTTCCGGGAAGCGCATATGGAATTCGGCTTTCTGCAGGCCCGGCACCGTGCCGAACAGATTTTTCACCGCGCAGGACATGCCCGTCATCACATGGGTCTTGACCTTGGGCAGGTCGATGATGAAATCCGCCTCCAGAACGGGGCGCAGCAGGCTGAACTCCTTCACCCGCACGCCGTCCGTTTTACGCGGCGCTGCCTCGCACGCCGTGTAGGCCAGCGCGCCGTGGCGCTCGCACACCGCCAGCAGGCCGCTGGCCTTATAGATGCTCTTCATCACAGCGGGGTTGTACAGCCCGCCGGGGGAATCCGCCACGGTGATACTTTCAACGCCACGCCGCCGCAGCGCCGCACACACGGCGTCCAGCACGGCGGGGTGGGTGGTGACGGCCTTTTCGGGCGCGTGTTTCGCCACCAGGTTCGGCTTCACAAGCACGCGGCTGCGCGGGCCCAGCGCCCGGGCGGCCGCGCTTTGGGCAAAAATGTCCTCCACGTCCGCGGCCAGCGCCGCGGACGCATAGTCCGGCACGGAATAACAATGTACTTCCTTCCCCATCGCTTACACGCCCAGCTCCTGCAAAAACAGCTCGATGCGGTGCAGCGCCTCGGACAAATGGCCGATGGAATACGAATAGCTGATGCGCACATGCCCTTCGCCGGAATCGCCGAAGGCGTTGCCCGGCACCACGGCTACCTTTTTGCCGAACAGCAGTTTTTCGCAGAATTCCTCGCTGGAAAGGCCCGTTTTCCGAATGGAAGGAAAGGCATAAAACGCCCCCTCCGGCTCGAAGCAGTCCAGGCCCATGCGGTTCAGGCTGCTCACGAGGAAGCGGCGGCGCATGTCATACTCGCTGCGCATGGCCTCGATATCCGCGTCGCAGCGGCGCAGAGCCGTCACGGCCGCGTACTGGCTGGTGGTGGGCGCGCACATGATGGCGGACTGGTGGATCTTCGTCATTACCTTGATGATCGGCTCCGGCCCGCAGGCATAGCCCAGACGCCAGCCCGTCATGGCATAGGCCTTGGAAAAACCGTTCACCACAACGGTGCGTTCCTTCATGCCCGGCAGCGAGGCGATGCTCACATGGCGCTCGCCGCCGTAGGTCAGCTCGGCATAGATCTCATCCGACAGAACGATGATGTCCTTATCCCGCAGCAGCGCCGCGATGGGTTCCAGGTCCTCCCGGCGCATCACGGCCCCCGTGGGATTGCACGGGAACGGGAAGATGATGAGCTTTGTGCGCGGCGTGATGGCCGCCTCCAGCTCCTGCGCCGTCAGCTTAAAGCCGTTTTCAGCTTTCAGCGGCAGCGGCACGGGCACGCCGCCCGTCAGCGTGGTGATGGGGTAATAGCAGACAAAGCACGGCTCCGGGATGATGACCTCGTCGCCGGGGTTCACCAGCGCGCGGATGCACATATCGATGGCCTCGGAGCCGCCCACGGTAACGACGGTTTCCCCGGGCGTGTAGGAAAGGCCCATGCGGCGGGAAAGGTAATTGCAGGTCTCTTCCCGCAGCTCCGCCAGGCCCGAATTGCTCGTGTACCAGGTGCGCCCTTTTTCCAGGCTGCGGATGCCCGCGTCGCGCACCGTCCAGGGCGTTTTAAAATCCGGCTCGCCCACGCCCAGCGAGATGCAGTCCTTCATCTCGGCCGCAATGTCAAAAAATTTGCGGATGCCCGAGGGACGCATGTCGCGCGCGGCGGCGGAAATGATCTTTGCATAATCCATCACAGCAGCTCCCGTTCGTCGGTGGGTTCCAGGCCGTACAGCACGCCGTCTTTTTTATAGGTGCGCAGCACGAAATGCGTGGCCGTGCTCAGCACGTCGTCCAGCGGGCTCAGCCGCTTTGCCACGAACAATGCAATGTCCTGAAAGCTCTTGCCGCTCATCACCAGCGAAAGGTCGTACCCACCGCTCATCAGCATCACGCTGTCCACCTCGTCAAAGCGGGCGATGTTGGCCGCAACCTCGTCAAAGCCGCAGTCCCGCTTGGGCGAAACGCGCAGCTCGATGATGGCCTGCACCCGGTCGGCTCCGGCCTTGTCCCAGTCGATCAGCGCCTTATAGCCGTTGATGACGTGGGCCTGCTGGTACGCGTCGATCTGCTTCGCCACCTCCTCGGGCGTGCTCTCCACCATCGTGGCGATATCCTCAAGGCTGATACGGGCGTTTTCCTCCAGGATCTTGAGTATCTTTTCCATGGATGTTCCCCTCTTTCTTCGCTGTACATCTCGCCTCTTCATTTATGAGGCGATATTTATTAGGCGATATTAGGTACATTATAGTAAATCCGGCGCCGAAAGTAAACATCCGCACAAAACACACCGCGCACGGAGCCGGGATTTCGGCGGTTTCGGCTCTTTTCCCCGGCGGATTTTTTTGTTATACTGGTAAAACAGACCGCGGGCCGGACGGGCCCGCCTGCGGACGCCGCGCCCCGACGGCGCGGGCACAACGGAGGAGAGGGAATAAAATGGAAGCTGTTATCACTGTCGTGGGCAACGACAAAGTAGGCATTCTTGCACAGGTATGCACCGCGTGCGCCGAGGCCAATGTAAACGTGGAGGAAGTGACGCAGCGCATCCTGCGCGGCACCTTCGCCATGATCATGCTGGTGGATGTGTCCAGCTGCTCGATGGATTTTACGGCCTTTGCAGAGAAGATGAAGCAGAAGGGCGACGAGCTGGGCGTGGATGTGCGCTGCACCCGGCAGGAAATCTATGACGCCATGCACCGTATTTAAGGAGATGGAGCGCATATGTTGAACACGAACGATATTCTCGAGACCATCCAGATGATCACGGACGAGCATCTGGACGTGCGCACCGTGACCATGGGCATCTCCCTGCTGGACTGTGCGGACCCGGACGGCCGAAAAGCCTGCGAAAAGATCTACCGCAAGATCACCGAAAAAGCAAAGGACCTTGTCAAAACAGCCGAGGACATCTCAGCCACCTACGGCATGCCCATCGTAAACAAGCGCATCTCGGTAACGCCCATCGCCATGCTGCTGGCCAGCGCGCCGGACGCGGACCCGGTGTGGTATGCCAAAACGCTGGACGCTGCGGCCAAGGCCGTGGGCGTCAACTTCATCGGCGGCTATTCGGCGCTGGTGCACAAGGGCTTTTCCGCCGGGGACGAGCGACTCATCCGCAGCATCCCGGAGGCGCTGGCCTGTACGGACTACGTCTGCAGCAGCATCAACGTCGGCTCCACCAAGAGCGGCATCAACATGGACGCCGTCAAGATGATGGGGCCCGTCATCAAGGAAGCCGCGGCGCGCACGCGGGATAAAATGTGCGCGGGCGCGGCAAAGCTTGTCGTATTCTGCAACGCGCCGGAGGACAACCCCTTCATGGCGGGCGCGTTCCACGGCCCGGGCGAGCCGGACTGCGTTATCCACGTGGGCGTCTCCGGCCCGGGCGCGGTGCGTGCGGCTCTGGCCCAGCTGCCCAAGGACGCTTCGCTGGACACCGTGGCCGAGCTGATCAAACGCACGGCGTTCAAAATCACACGCATGGGCCAGCTTGTGGGCAACCTTGCCAGCGAGCGGCTGGGCGTGCCCTTCGGCATCGTGGACCTTTCACTTGCGCCCACGCCCGCGCCCGGCGATTCCGTGGCGAATATTCTGGAAGAAATCGGGCTGGAGAGCTGCGGCTGCTGCGGCACGACGGCCACGCTGGCCATGCTGAACGACGCGGTAAAAAAGGGCGGCGTGATGGCCTCGAACCACGTTGGCGGGCTTTCCGGCGCGTTCATCCCTGTGTCCGAGGACGACGGCATGATCAAAGCCGTGGAGCGCGGCAGCCTATCCATTGAAAAGCTGGAAGCCATGACGGCCGTGTGCAGCGTGGGCATCGACATGGTCGTCATCCCGGGTGAGACGGACGCCGCCGTCATCTCGGCGCTCATCGCGGACGAGGCCGCCATCGGCATGGTGAACACCAAAACGACGGCCGTGCGCGTTATCCCGGCCATCGGCTGCAAGGAGGGCGACGTGCTGGACTTCGGCGGCCTTTTGGGCTATGCGCCCATCCTGCCCGTGAGCACGTTCTCGCCGTCGGTGTTCGTCAACCGCGGCGGACGCATCCCCGCTCCGCTGCAGGCGCTGAAAAACTGAACTTTCTCTGTGCCGCCCCTCTGCGGGGCGGCTTTTTGTCGCTGGGAAGTGCATTCCGCGCTTTGGGCAAAGGCTTGCGCCAGACGCTGGAATGATATTCTTTCCATAAAACCATCAATCGGAATTTGAATTTGAAATGATTTATATTCGGTTTTGCCGCAGCTATAAAATCTTATACGTCTGCGCCAGCCAAAGGCCGATGCACAATAAATACTGTGAGGTGCGCTATGGCAGATATAAAAATATCAGATATGATGCGTATGCAGATGAATTTGTGGGAGCAGCACAAGGATACCTGGTCTCCCATGGAAGCAAAATTCGGCAGGAATTTTATACTGTGGATGATGGAAGAAATGGGCGAATGTATTGCTATTATCAAGAAAAAAGGCGATTCGGCGATTATGCGGGAAGCCTCTGTCCGTGAGGCGTTTGTCGAGGAAATGAGCGACGTTCTGATGTACTATTTTGATACATTGCTTCGATATGGTGTAACTCCTGAAGAAATCTCAAATGCATATGTGGCCAAACACAATAAAAATATGGGCAGAGATTATCAAAGGGAATACAATAACAAATACGCAAAATGAGCATCATCCGCTGCACGCAGGCTTCCCGGCTATGGGCGGCCCCAAAGAGCATGTGCCCCGCTTTCCTTTCGGCCGAACAGTCCCCGGAACGCACAAATCACGCAAAAGGACGCACCGCACAGAGTCCGGCGCGCATATTTCCCCTTTTTGCCGCTCAAACTAAGCGCAGAAAGGATGTGTTCCCATGAATATCTTCTATAAAATCTGCGTTATTCTCATCATCATCGGCGGCATCAACTGGGGCCTCATCGGCCTGTTCAGCTTCGACGCCGTGGCCTGGCTGCTGGGCGGCAGCGCAAGTTTGCTCTCCCGCGCGGTATATACCGTGGTTGGTATCGCCGCGCTGTGCGCCATTCCCAGCCTGTTCGGCAGCGAGCCGCAGGCGCGCCGGGCGGAATAACGCCCCGCGCGTTTTCCCTCTCTTCCGGCCGTCCGGTGCGCCGCGTTCACAAAACGCGTTTTCGGGCGGCACCTCTCCACGGCAGCGGGCCTCCGCTGCCGTTTTTTGTCGTTCCAATTTCTCCGAAAGCCCCTCCCGGGCGGGATTTCCAGTCCATATCGTGCGCCGCGCACTTTACAGAAACCCCACTTTTGGTATATAATATGCTATAAATGCGCGCACCTGCGCGCACTTTGATACAAACAGCATGCAGGAGGCGCGCCATGGCGGTATACGAAACAGGCAGCAGAGCCGAAACGGCAGCGCTGGGCGAGCGCCTGGCCAAGGTGCTGCGCAGCGGCTCCCTGGTGCTGTTTACCGGAGGGCTCGGCGCGGGGAAAACAGCCTTCTGCGAGGGCATCGCCCGCGGGCTGGGCTGCACCGACGAGGTCTCCAGCCCCACGTTCGCCATCGTGAACGTATACCGCGGCCCTCAGCCCTTCGCCCATTTTGACATGTACCGTATCTCCACCATGGAGGACCTTCAGGCAACGGGCTTTTTTGATTATCTGGACGACGGCGCGGTGGTTGCCGCAGAGTGGAGCGAAAACGTCGCGCCGCTCGTGGCGGGCGAACCCGCTGTTCATGTGGACATCGCAGTGCTGGACGAGCACCGCCGCCGCATCACCATCGAGGGGGCTCAGCTTTGACGATCTTTGGCCTGGATTCTGCGGGAAAGACCGCCGGCATTGCCATACTGCGGGACAGCCGGCTGATTTATGAATGTTATCTGGCTACGGGCCATACACACAGCGAAACGCTGCTTTGCCTGTGCAAAAACGCCTTTGACGCCGCAGGGCTTTCTCCCGCGGAAATAGACGTGTTCGCCGCCGCTGCCGGGCCGGGCAGCTTCACGGGCCTTCGCATCGGGCTGGCTGCCGTCAAGGGACTTGCTTTCCCACACGACACGCCCTGCGCCGCTGTCTCCACACTGGAGGCGCTGGCATACAGCGCGGCTGTGGAAGGCACGCTGCTGTGCGCGCTGGATGCGCGCCGGGGCGAGGTGTACTGGGCCGGTTTTTTCGCCGCGGACGGTGCGGTGGAGCGCTTATGCCCGGACGAGAGCGCGCCCGCCGCTTCCCTGCGCGGGTTTGTGGAAAGCGCGCGGGAGCCGGTGTGGCTGCTGGGCGACGGCGCGCAGCTGGTGGACGAGGCGCTGAACGGCACGGGCAAGACCCGCCTGTATCCCGAAGCCTACCGCCTGGGCCGCGCCGGCGGCGTGTGCCGGGCTGCGCTGGCAGCGGGTGAAACGGTGCCCGCTGCACAGCTTATCCCCGATTACCACCGCCTTTCGCAGGCGGAGCGGGAACGGGCGGCGCGTCTGCAGGCCGCGCCCTGACCGCGCAAAAGATAAAAAACATACCGCGCCGGCTTGCGCCCGCGGACAAGGAGTTGTATCATATGGAGAAACCCGTTGCACTGGGCGCCGACCACGGCGGTTTTGCCCTGAAGGAGGCCGTCCGGGCGCACCTGGACGAACGCGGCGTGCCCTACGTTGATTACGGCACGCACAGCGAAGCATCCGTTGATTATCCCGATATGGCCGTGCCTCCCTGCGAGGCCGTTGTGCGCGGCGAATGCGCCTGTGCATTGCTGTTCTGCGGCACGGGCGTGGGCATCAGCATGGCGGCCAACAAGCTGGACGGAATCCGCGCCTGCTGCTGCAGCGACGCTTTCAGCGCCAAATACACACGCCTGCACAACGACGCCAACGCCCTTTGTCTGGGCGGGCGCGTTGTCGGCCCGGGCCTTGCCTGCGAACTGGTGGACCTGTTTCTGGACACCCCCTTCGAAGGCGGCCGCCATGCGGGCCGCGTCGCCAAGATATCCGCGCTGGAGCAGCGCTGACATACACGCCGAGCCATCCCGGAAAGCCGAACATAAAGGAGACTGAAAACAATGAGCAAAACAATGATCATGGACCATCCCCTTGTACAGCATAAGGTAAGCCTGCTGCGCAACAAAAACACCGGCACCAAAGAATTCAAGGAGCTTGTGTGCGAGCTTGCCACACTGCTGTGCTATGAGGCCACGCGGGATCTGCCCACCGAAGAGGTGGAGATCGAGACGCCCATCGCTGTGGCAAAGACGCGCATGCTGTCCGGCCGCAAACTGGCGCTGGTACCGATCCTTCGCGCGGGGCTGGGCATGGTGGACGGCATGCTGGCGCTCATCCCGGCCGCTAAAGTCGGGCATATCGGCATGTACCGCAACGAAGAGACGCTGGAGCCTGTGGAATACTACTGCAAGCTGCCCGATGATATCGCCGAGCGCGAAGTCATCGTTCTGGACCCGATGCTCGCCACCGGCGGCAGCGCCGTAGACGCCATCACGCAAATCAAAAAGCGCGGTGCAAAGAGCATCAAGTTCATTGGCATCATCGCTGCGCCCGAAGGCATGCAGCGCCTGCAGGAGGCGCATTCCGACGTGGACATCTATGTGGCCGCGATGGATGAAAAGCTGAACGAGAACGGCTACATCGTGCCGGGTCTCGGCGATGCGGGCGACCGCATTTTCGGCACAAAATAAAACGTTCCCTCCCGCGATGCGGGGATGAACGCTCTATGAGTGGAGCTATGATATGGCAAGACGAGAACTGAGACGAAAAATCACCGCGACGGTGCTCACGGTAACTGCGCTGTGCTGCCTTTTGGGCGTGTGCGCGTGGCTGCTGCTGGGCAGCAATGTGTTCAGCGACACCATCCGCATCATGATGCTGGTATGCACCGTGGTGCTGGGTGTCGCCACCATTGGCTTGCTGGTGGCCAAGGTACAGGAAATCCGTGCGCTGAGGGAGATCATCCGCAGCGAAGACGCCCAGCAGCAGAGCGAGGCCGAAACGCCTCGCCCGGAGCTGGCCCCCCTGCAGACACTGGACCATACCACCATCGAGCTTCCGCCGCTGCCGGACATCCCGGCGCCGGCTGCACAGCCCGCGCCCAAGCAGGCCAAGCAGCAGCCGAAAACCAAGCAGGGCCGCAGCAAAAAACGCGGCCGTGCAATGGAGCAGCCTGCTGCTGAGACTATGGCCCCGGCGCAGCCCGTGCTGCAGCCCATTGAGGTGGTGCCCCCCACGCCCGTCGCCCCGCCGCGCCCTGTACAGCAAACGCCGCAGCCCGAACAGCCGTCCGTTGAACGCAAGTGGAAGCCCATTGATTTCAACGCCGCCATGCAGCAGCGCCTGGCCGAAGAAGCCGCCGCACGCCAGCGCGCCATAGAGGCCGCGCGGCGCGCCGAAGAAGCACGTTTGGCGGAAGAGGCCCGCCGCGCCGAGGAAGCACGTTTGGCGGAAGAGGCCCGCCGCGCCGAGGAAGCGCGTTTGGCGGAAGAAGCCCGCCGTGCCGAGGAAGCGCGTTTGGCGGAAGAGGTTCACCAGGCCGAGGAAGCACAGGCCGCATCGGCTCAGACGGGCCCCGTCGCAGAGGGCCCCACAGAGGACGCTGCGCCTGCATCTGTGACTGCTGGGCAGACGGACGCGGATGCAATCCCTCTCTCCTGGGACGAGCCTTCGGCTGAGATATCCTTCTCCATTCCGGAGGAACCCGCGCCGCGGCCTGTGGCCGAGGTTTCTTTCTCTATTCCCGCAGAGCCGGAACTTCAGCCTGCCGCACAAGCGGTTCCGGAAGCACAGGCGCAGCCAGCGCCTGTGCTTCCGGAACCGACGGCGGACACTGAGGCCGCCCGCCGCGCAGAAGCGAACGCCATGCGCCTGCAAGCCGCCCGCCATGCACAGGAAGCCCGCCGCTCTGCCGAGAGCCGTGCCGCCGAAGAGGCTCAGCTTGCTGCTGTTGCGCGCCAGGCTGAAGAAGCACGTCTGGCTCAGGAGGCGCAGCGAGCTCAGGCATCCCAGACTGCTCAGCCCGCACCTCAGGCGGTACCTTCTCAATGCGCTCCCCAGCCGTCGAAAGCCGAACAGCCCGGTACAAACCAGTGGGTAGCATGGACGCCCATCCAGTTTGATATTCCTGCTGAACCGGTACCGCAGCAGCTTGCTGCGCCTACGCCAGAAACCACCTGGACGGCTGCAGCACCCAATGCCGCCTTCAATGAACCCGCGCGTGCCGCACAGGCCGCTCCGGCACAGGAAAAGGCTCCGCGCAAAGAAAAACGCGGTTTTCTGGGCCTGTTCGGCCGGCGTAAGCAGCAACCTGCGCCCCAACCGGAAGCAGAGCCGGTTCCGGCGCCTGTGCAGGTTCCCGCGCCTCCCCCTCAGCCGGCACCCAAGCCGCAGCCCACCGTGCAGCAGCCCGAGGGCGACCAGCGCGTAAAGCTGAATGTAAAGCCGATCTCCTGGCCTGCGCCGCCTCCGCCTTCACGCAACTTTGTGCATCCGCCCCGCTCTACGATGCCGTTTACAGCCATCACACAGGAGCAGATCCAGCAGGCGCAAGCCGTACAGCGGCAAACCTCGCCTGCGGCAGTGCGGGAAGCTTCGCCGCAGACCGTTGCTGCTCCCGCTCAGCAGCCCACACAGCAAACCGGCGCTGCAGTTCCTCCTGTTCAGCAGCCCGCTGCACCAAAGGCTTCTCCCATACAGACGGGTTCTCCCACGCCGTACTGGCAGGAGTAACGCAGCCTCACGGGAGTTGGCGGGAAATACAGCCGTTATTGCCGCAAACAGATTTTAACCAACACAAAACGCCTCCGGGACCACGACAGGTCCCGGAGGCGTTTTTGGCTTTTGGCATCCCATCGTTGCGGCATCTAAATATTCTTCCGAGTTTCCCATCCGCATTCGCCACGCAGTGCATACCCCGCTGCGCGAGACCGCTTGCGGTAGAATGAGCCCCGGAAAAACATCCGTTTTTCCGTTCATCCGCCTTGTCCCGCCTCATCTTGTATTGCCGAGGATGCGATCTGCTCTCTGCGGACCGCATACACCAAACGCCAGACGCCGTTCTCCAGCCGCCACAGCACCCGCACAGACTCACGCCTGCCGGAGCCTCCGGTGCGCACCGCTGTGGCACATACCGCATATTTCGGAGCGGAAAGCATCTGATAACTGTAAAGCCAATTTCCGTCCCCTTTTTCCATTCCCACCATTGTTTGGAATTGCTTCTCTATGTGTGCCAGTCCCGGCGGCGCCGGGCAGCAGACAGCACGCTCCAGCATCGCGCCGCTCACCGTGCAGCACAGCACCAACGCCGCAGCAAGACCCACAAACCGCTGTTTCACATATCAGCCCTCCTCCCGGACAGGCTCTCCGAGCTGCTTCTCACAGCCCTTGCACAGGCTCCATCCGTCTCAATCTTCAAGTACGGGCCCGGGAGCCGAAACGGCATCGTCCGCGCGCTTCTAAAATACCCCTCAGTCAACCCCTGCCGGACCTTTTTGTGTATTCTGCGTTCATTATACTCAATATATTTAGTATAGTCAATGATTTGAGTATGATAAAGTGAAGCAAGAGGTGGGGGGAATGATCAGCTACGAGCCGTTTTACCGCACGCTGTACCGGAAAAACATCACAGAATACCAGTTGATCTTCAAGCACGGCGTTTCGGCCAATACCCTGCACCGCATGAAGCATGGCGAGACCATCACGCTGAAAACACTGGATACCCTGTGCTTTATTTTGGATTGCCCGGTGTCGGATGTGATTGAATACCGCAGGGACGGAGAATAACAAAAGAGGCGCGCCTGTAAAGGCACGCCTCTTTTGTCTGTTTCACACGTTTTCAGCTGATGGCTTCGTAAACGCGCTGCAGCTCTTTTTCGTTTTCGCTCACAAGCATCACCGGATGCGTATAATCCAGGCTCATCAGCCCCAGAATACTTTTCGCGTCGGCAATGCTGCCCTTTCCATCGTGCACACCGATCTCATCCACACAATGGGTCGCGGCATTCATGATGTTTTTAACCTCTGTGAAGTTTGAAATTTTGATTTGCTTTACCATAACGCTTTTCCTTTCTGTAACAAACAGGCTCTTGCCCGTGCCGTAAGGTGTCCCATCTAATTTATGGAACGCTTCCCCTATCCTTACATTTGGCATTATAGCACAAATTTATACGTTTGTCTTGTGAAAATCTACCAATGCTGGTACTTTGTTTCTTCTTTCTCACTATTCAACAAATCTACATTTTCGAAGAAGCTGCTTTTGTACATATTTTCAATTATTTCTTTTATAATAGGAGATTTTTGGAATCGTTTCCAGACGGAAAATCGCCATTTTATGCTTGTTTTTACCGTCAAAAAAGCGTTTAGATTTTTGGCTTTACATAAATTGTATTTTACATCCCATATTTACAGTGCTAAAATATAGGAGCGAAAAACACATAAATGATATACGGCAAGGAAGATGATGAAAATGGCTGGCATCAATTTTTACGCTCCGGTACCGCGCGTGCGCAGCGAAAGTCTGCCCGCCTGTCCCCGTCCCCGGGATAACGGCGAATCCCTGGTGCGCATCGACGGGCTGGACGCGCGTATCCGCTATGCAGCCAGCTACCGGGCAGCAGGCATCGCCTGTGCGCCGCAAGGCTGTTGGGTACGCGAGGGGGTCGTGCCGCTGCTGCAGCAGGCGCTTGGCCTTCTGCCGGAGGACTATAGCCTGCTGATTTTCGACGCTTATCGTCCGCTGGCTGTACAGCAGGCGCTGTACGAGGAGTATTCTGCCCTGGTGCGCCGCAGCCATCCTGAATATACGCCGGAGCAGCTTGCCGCCGCAGTGGACGACTTTGTTGCGCTGCCCCACCCCAACACTGCCCGGCCGGCTCCTCATGCCACCGGCGGCGCACTGGATCTGACGCTTTGCTATCGGGGCAGGCCGCTGCCTATGGGCACAGAGTTCGACGATTTTACGAATCTTGCCCAAACCGCATATTTCGAGACCAACGGAATGGCCGGAGAGGCGGAAGCCTTCCGCAACACACGGCGGCTCCTCTATAATATGATGACCGCCGCGGGTTTTGTGAATTACAGCGAGGAGTGGTGGCATTACAGCTATGGCGACCGCCTGTGGGCCCGCACCTTCGGCAAAACGCCCATTTACGGTTTATGTGACGAAAAAAACGTGGAGTAGGGGATGTTTGAAACAGAGGAAAGACTGTATTTCCCGCAAGAATCGAGCGGTTACAAGGCAAAAATCCTCGGAATACCTGCTGTATTCCGAGGATTTTCAGCGCAGTAAACGCCGATTCCTGTTGGGGAAGACAACTTTTTTGATTTTTCAAGCAGCCCCTGGCCTCCCAACATACAGAACGCCCCGGAACGGCAGTCTGTTCCGGGGCGCAGCTTGGCGAAAAAGCAGCGCTTTTCCGCCAAGCTGCCTACGAACAGGGCCTGCGGCCCCGTTCGCCGCGCACGGCGCGGGGTTATTTTAAATGAAAAAGGGGTTCTCCACCCCTTTTTCAAGCTTTTTCCCCGGACGCTTCTTTTCCTTCTCTGCCTTTTTCGATAGTCTGCGCCCCGGAACGGCAGTCCGTTCCGGGGCGTTCTGCATTCCTGTTCGTGCTTTGGCGGAGGCCAGCGTCATTTAGGCGCTGGCCTGTATTACGGCCTTATAGGCCGCGTGTCAAGCCACCTCTCTTAGGGGTTGGCTTGACTTCCTGCAACACCGTGTGCAAAAACTTGCCTCTTTACAGCCTGAAGCAGCGTCACCAGAGCTGGCACACCTGCTCGTACATCTCTACATACTGCTTAGCACTGGCGCTCCAGCTGAAATCGCACTCCATGGCGCGCTTTACAAGCTGCTGCCAACCGTCGGGATATTCATACCCCGCTTTTGCGCGCAGCACCGCATTCAGCATGTCGTGGGCATTGTAACTGCGGAATGTGAAGCCGTTGCCCCAGCCGTCGCCGGAATCGTGGATAGAATCCCGCAGGCCGCCCGTCTCGCGCACGATGGGGATTGTGCCGTAACGCAGCGCCACCATCTGGGACAAGCCGCAGGGCTCGGATTTTGACGGCATAAGGAACATATCCGCGCCTGCGTATATTTTGCGGGCCAGCGAGGGCACAAATGCAATCTTCACGCCCACTGCGCCCGGATTGCGGGCCGCCAGTTCGCTGAAAAAGCTCTCGTAAGCCGCTTCGCCCGAGCCCAGTACCACAAGCTGCAGGCCGCTGTTGACGATGTCCTGCGCCACATGGCGAACCAGGTCTACGCCCTTGTGGCCCACCAGCCGCGTGACCATGGCCACCACCGGAACAGGCCAATCGTGCAGGCCGAAAATCTCCTGCAGCTCTTTTTTGCACTTGGGCTTGTTCTCCGCAAAACTGTTCGCGTCGAAGTTTGCCGCAAGATTGGGATCCGCAGCCGGGTCGTAGCTTTTGACGTCGATACCATTGAGGATGCCGCACAGCTTATACTGCTTCTGGCGCAGCAGGTCGTCCAGACCGTGGCTGTACCAGGGGTCAAGTATCTCGCCTGCATAGCTGGGCGAAACCGTCGTCACCTTGTCCGCGCACTCAATGGCGCCTTTCATGAAGTTGACACAGCCGTCATACTCCACCAGGTGCGCGTCCTGCCGTCCAATGGCCAGCGTATCCTCCAGGATCTCCATGCCGTATTTGCCCTGATACTGGATGTTATGGATCGTGAACACGGTTTTGATGCTGCGGTACTGCTCCAGATGTCGGTAATACAGGTTCAGATATACGGGCACCAGCGCCGTCTGCCAATCGTTGGCGTGGATGACGTCGGGGACGAAGTCCACATGAAACAGCATCTCCAGAATGGCGCGGGAGAAAAACGCAAACCGCTCGCCGTCATCGTAAAAGCCGTACAATCCAGTTCGTTTAAAATAGTATTCATTGTCCAAAAAGTAATATTTTACGCCGTTGTGCGTCAATTCAAACAAGCCGCAATACTGGTTGCGCCAGCCTACGGGAACCGTAAAATTTGTGATATAGGTTAGTTTTTCGCGATATTCCTGCTTCATGTCGCCGTAAAGCGGCATTACCACACGGCACGCCACCTTGCGGTTGCGGATGGCGCGGGGCAGGCTGCCCGCAACGTCGCCCAGACCGCCCGACGCGGCAAACGGGGCCGCCTCGCTGGCACAGAACAAAACGTTCATGGAAACATCTCCTTTTCTGCATCAATGCCGATGCAAGCGGGGCGGGCAGCACTGCCCGCCCCGCTCCCGGCCTGTTTACACGACGGTGTTTTTCTCTACATACACCGGGAACGATTCATTCCCGCGCAGGTGCTTGTCGGCGGTGATGGTCACATTTTTGTCGGTGACGATGTAATCCAGCGTGACGCCCGGTTCCACAGTGGTCCCCTGCATCAGCACGCAGTTTTTCACCTTCGCACCCTTGCTCACTTTTACGCCGCGGAACAGCACGCAATTTTCCACCTCGCCCTCAATGATGCAGCCGTCCGCCACGATGCAGCGGTGTACCTGGCAGTCCATGGCGTAGCGCACAGGGGCCTCGTCGCGCACCTTGGTGTATACAGGGCGCTCGGTGGGGAACAGCTGCGCTACATTTTCCGGGCACAGCAGGCGCATATTCTCGTCAAAGTAGCTCTTGATGTCATAGATGCGTGCACGGTAGCCGCTGTATTCATAACCCTGCACATGCAGGATCTTCAAACTGGGGCCCAGAATATCCCGCTCCAGGTACATGCGGTTCTGCACAGCCGCATCCTTTACCATGGCAATGAGCTCCTCGCGGTCCATCACGATGACGCCCATGGAAAGGTTCTGCACACCCATGCGGTAATCGTTCCAGCGGATCTCCGTCACACGGCCTGCATCGTCCATCGTAAACGTATAGTTATCCGTGGTGATGGGCTTTGCGATCTCCGCGCGCTCATATACCATTGTTACATTGGCGCCGCTCTTCACATGCGCGTCGATGAGATGAGCAAAATTGAGGTCAGAGGCCACGTTGCAATCGCTGATGACAACGTATTTTTCCTTTTGCTCGGCCAGAAAGTTCACAATGCTGTACAATGCTTCCACGCGGCCGTAGTACACCTTGCTCTGAGATTGCGCGTAGGGCGGCACGATGTTCAGGCCGCCGCGCTTACGAACCAGGTCCCACTCACGTCCGGAGCCTAGATGGTCCATCAGAGAATGATAATTCTTCTTTGCGATAACGGTGACGTTTTCGATGCCGGCGTTCACCATACCGGAAAGCGTGAAGTCGATCATGCGGTAGCGCCCGCCGAACGGCACGGAAGCCATGGTGCGGTGCTTTACGAGCTGCGGCACCAGCTCGTCATAGGTATTGGGGAAAATGATCCCCAGCGCGTTGATGTTTACCATAAATTCTCACCGTCCTGTACGTCTTTTTCCAGCATCGCCTTCGGCCCCACCTTGGCGTTTTCACCGATGGTGACACCTTCGCCCACAACGGCGACGCCCCATTTGGATTTATCCTCCACATTTTCGGGCCGTGCGCCCACGACGGCGCCCTTTTTAATGGTGACGTTTTCGGCGATGATGGAATAATACACCTCGGCGCCCTCTTCTACGACGGCGCCGGGCATCAGGATGGTGGATTCCACCATGGCGTCCTTTTCCACACGGGCCCCTGCAAACAGAACGCTGTTTGCAACGGTGCCTTCCACCGAGCAGCCCTCGGTGAGCATCGCATTGTCAACCAGCGCGCCGGTGCCGATGTAGTGGCCCGGACGGCCGGAGGTACGGGAATAGATCTTCCATTCCGGGTCCCATACGTCCAGCGGAACATTGGGGTCCAACAGGTCCATATTGGCTTCCCACAGGCTGTCGATGGTGCCCACGTCCTTCCAGTAGCCCTCAAAGGGGTACGCAACCATACGCTGCTGGTCCGCCAGCATATTGGGAATGATGTTTTTGCCGAAATCATTGGAGGATGTTTTATCGGCTTCGTCCTCGGTCAGATATTTGCGCAGCTTCTCCCAGGTAAAGATATAGATACCCATGGAAGCAAGATTGGATTTCGGCTCCTTCGGCTTCTCCTCGAACTTGGTGATGACGTTGTTCTCGTCCGCCGTCATGATGCCGAAGCGGGACGCCTCCTCCCAGGGCACCTCCAGCACGGCGATGGTACAGTCGGCATTGCTGTCCTTGTGGAATTCCAGCATCTTGCCGTAATCCATTTTATAGATATGGTCGCCCGACAGGATGAGCACGTACTCGGGGTCGTAGCGTTCAATGAAGTTGATGTTCTGGTAAATGGCGTTGGCAGTGCCCTTGTACCAGTCGGAACCAGTGGCCGTCTGATAAGGCGGCAGCACATGTACGCCGCCGTACAGGCGGTCCAGATCCCATGGCTGTCCGTTGCCGATGTACTCGTTGAGCAGCAGCGGCTGGTACTGCGTCAGGATACCGACTGTGTCGATGCCGGAATTGACGCAGTTGGAGAGCGGGAAATCAATGATGCGGTACTTGCCGCCGAACGGAACGGCGGGCTTTGCCAGCTTTTTGGTGAGGGCGTACAACCGTGAACCCTGACCGCCAGCCAGCAGCATGGCGATGCATTCTTTCATGTTTTTCTCCCCTTGCCGGCGCCGGGAACGCGGCGCCCGATTTTATGTTGGCTCCCCGCCGCGCTGGGCGCGCCGGGAACAAAAGGCGGGAACGCCTATGCGTCCTTCGCCTGTTTGCCGGTGGTTTTGCGCGCAGCGGTTTTTCTTGCGGGCTTCGCCCTTGCGCCACGGGCGGCGGCTTTTTTCGGCGCCGGCCCGTCCGCTTTTGCGGGCTTTGCCGCCGGCGTACGCAGAATGACGGCGCTCATGGGCGGCACGCGCAGCGAGATGCTGTAATCAAAGCCGTGCATGGGCTGCTTCTTCGCGCGCACCGGCGCGTTGTGCTGTCCCGTGCCGCCGAATTCCTCCGCGTCGGAATTGATCAGCTCTGCATACTGCCCCGCGCGGGGCACGCCGAATTTATAGTCCGGGCGCAGCACGGGCGCAAAGTTGCACACCGCGATGACCTCGCCGCCTTTTTTATCCCGCCGCAGGAATACCACGACGTTTTGGGACGAATCGTCCGGGACGATCCACTGGAAGCCCTCCCAGGAGAAGTCCTCTTCCCACAGCGCAGGGGTTTCCTGATACAGATGATTCAGCCTGCGCACATATTCCTGCATCTGTGCGTGACGGTCGTAGCCCAGCAGCATCCAGTCCAGCTGCTGGTTCTCATTCCATTCGATGAACTGGGCAAATTCCTGTCCCATGAACAGCAGTTTTTTGCCGGGGTGCGCCATCATATAGCCATAAAATGCGCGCAGCCCCGCAAACTTCTGCTCGTAGTCGCCCGGCATTTTGTTGATGAGGCTGCATTTGCCATGCACCACCTCGTCGTGGCTGATGGGCAGCACGAAATGTTCGCTGAACGCGTAGAAAAAGCTGAACGTCACCTTATTGTGGTTGCCTGCGCGGAACAGCGGGTCCGTGCTCATATAGCTGAGCATGTCGTTCATCCAGCCCATGTTCCACTTGAAGTTGAAGCCCAGGCCTCCCTCACTGGCGGGATGGGACACCAGCGGCCACGCGGTGCTCTCCTCCGCGATGAGCAGCGCGCCGGGTTTACGTTCCAGCACGGCGGTGTTCAGCTTCTGCAAAAAAGCAACGGCCTCCAGGTTCTTGTTGTCGCCGTTGACGTTTGGCTGCCATTCGCCGTCGCGCCGGTTGTAATCCAGGTACAGCATGCTGGCCACGGCATCTACACGCAGGCCGTCGATGTGATACTCCGTCAGCCAGAACAGTGCGTTGGAGATCAAAAAGCTCTGTACCTCGGGCCGGGCGTAATCGAACACCATCGTGCCCCATTCCTTGTGCTCGGCGCGCAGCGGGTTCTGATCCTCATAACAGTTGGTGCCGTCGAACTGGTACAGCCCGAATTGGTCTTTCGGGAAGTGGGCGGGTACCCAGTCCATAATGACGCCGATGCCGGCCCGATGGCATTCATCCACAAATGCCTTGAAATCCGCCGGCGTGCCGTAGCGGCTGGTGGGGGCGAAATAGCCCGTCACCTGATAGCCCCAGCTCCCGTCGAAAGGATATTCCATCAGGGGCATCAGCTCCACGTGGGTATAGCCCATGTCCGTCAGGTAGGGAACAAGCTCCCGCGCAAGCGCCCGGTAGTCAAAGGGGTTCCCGTCCGGATAGGTCCGCCAACTGCCCGCGTGCATCTCATAAATGTTCATGGGACGGTCCAGAGGGTCCCGTGCGGCAGCGCGCTTCTGCCATGCGTCATCCGTCCAGTTGTAGCAATCCTCCAGCGCGTACACCTTGCTGCAGTTCGCGGGGCGTGTTTCCGCATGGAAGGCGTACGGGTCTGCTTTGAATACCAGCTCGTCCGCCGGTGTAGTGACGCAGTATTTGTAGATATCAAACTGCCGAATACCGGGGACGAAACGCTCCCAGATGCCTCCCTGGGGATCGATATTTTTCATCGGAGTGGCCGAGGGGATCCAGCTGTTGAAATCCCCCACCACGGAGACGGCCTTGGCGCGCGGCGCCCAAACACGGAACATCACGCCTTCGGTCTCGCCCACGTTCTCAAAATGCGCGCCGAAAAAACGCTGGCTCTCGAAGTTATTCCCCTGCTTGAATAAGTACACCGGTACATCAGCAGGCGATGCTTTCTGTTTCATTTTGAACATCCTCCCTCTCTCCGGGCGCGGGCTGGGCCGCGCCGCCGCAGCAGGGCATTGTCCCCGCAGGCGGCACAGAAGGCGCCGGCCCTTCCGGCTAAAGCACGAATGAAATGTGCAGCGCCACAGCTTTTATTACCTATAATAATACCTATTTCTTCCACAGTTTTCAAGGCTTTTCCGGTACAATTATGCAACGTCACGCCAAAAATAGCATCTATCTTTATCTATTTTGTACAAAAAAATTGTAAAACCCGCAAAGTCGCTCAAATTCTTTTCCGTTTCCTGTTATTTTTGCACAAAGGACCGGGCGTTTCTTTTATTCCCCCTGCGGCATTGCAAAAAAGAAAACCGCCGCCCGCATATTATGCAGGCAGCGGCGTGTATTATACATCGAAATATGTCGGTCACAGCCACTTTTTCCGCACCATGACCACGACGGCCACGGCGGTGCAAAGGGCAGCGATACCAATGATGGCGAAAAAGCCGTAGGGCGAGCTTTCAAACGGAACGGGCACATTGGAACCCCAAAGGCCGAAAATGATGGACGGGATGGTAAGAATGATGGTAACAGCTGCCAGCACCTTCATTACGATGTTCAGGTTGTTGGAGATAACGGAGGCGAACGCGTCCATGGTGCCGGACAAAATGTCACGGTAAATATTACTCATCTCGATGGCCTGCTTATTCTCAATGATAACGTCCTCCAGCAGCTCGGTATCATCGGGATAATCCTTCACAAAATCCATGCGCAGCAGCTTTTCCAGCACGATCTCGTTCCCCTTGAGGGAGGTGGAAAAGTACACCAGGCTCTTTTCCAGCCCCAGCATCTGGATCAGCTCCTTGTTCTTCATCGAAAGATGGAGTTCGTTTTCCACACGGCTGCTGGCCTTATCCACCTCGCGCAGATAGAACAGGAACAGCGTGGCGTTGCGGTACAAGAGCTGCAGCGTCATGCGGTTTTTCTTTTTGGTGGAAAAATTCTTCACCGGGCTTTCGCTGAAGGCCCGCGCCAGAGCGCTTTCCTTCAGGCATACGGTGATGATGTTCTCCTCGGTGAGGATGATGCCGAACGGCAGCGTGGAATACACAAAGCCGCGGCCCTGCTGGGCCTCGACGGTGGGCGTATCCACCAGCACGAGCATATGGCCGTCCTCAAAATCGATGCGGCTGCGTTCTTCCTCATCGAGCGCGGCGCGCACGAGGTCCGGCTCGACGCACAGCTTGGCACACACGGTTGCCACTTCTTCCTCGGTGGGCGCGCACAGATGCACCCACGCGCCGGGCACGATCTGCTCCAGCTCGCGCAGCTTGCCATCGTCGGTAAGATAAATCGAAATCATACAATATCCCTGCTTTCCGCGCCGAAACGCACAGCCGCAGAGATCAGAAAACGGCGGTGCGCGAAGCGCTGTTCAATTTTTGCGGGCATGATCGCCCTCGAGGATCGCCCTCCACGCACTGTCACTCCCTTTTTGTGTCAGCTTTTGCGGTTCCGCCGCAGAAAAAGCCCCCGCGCGTCCAAGGATTCTTCGGTTCACGAAGTCCCCGCCGAGCAGGAGCTTTACTATTATTAGTTTATGCCCTGAGAGGGCGTTTTGTCAAGGTTTTGCGGCGTTTTCCTGCAGCCGGGGCCAAACGGCGGTTTCGACCGTCCGCATCCGGCTTGCACAAAATTTAATTGCTCTTTTCGGTTATTTTGTCGTTTTCCCGGCTTGACATCCCCGCGCCGCGCGTGTATTCTTATAGCAGAGAGTTAGCTCAGGCTAACATTTTGCATTTGGAGCAATGGGGGAAACGGATATGACGCTGGACAAACTGCCCGTCGGGCAGACGCGGCGCATTGCTGCCGTGGGCGGACAGGGCGCGCTGCGCCGCCGCCTGCTGGACATGGGCCTCACGCCGAAAACACAGGTGACCGTGCAGAAGGTAGCCCCAATGGGCGACCCCATCGAGCTGCGCCTGCGCGGCTATGAGCTTACGCTGCGCCTGGACGACGCGCGGGAAATTGCGCTGGAAGCGCCGGACGGGGAGGCGGAATAATGGTATTTGCACTCGCCGGCAACCAGAACTGCGGCAAGACGACGCTGTTCAACCAGCTCACGGGCTCCAACCAGCATGTGGGCAACTTTCCGGGCGTCACAGTGGACAAAAAAGAGGGCGTCATCCGCGGACATAATACCTGCGAACACCGCCACGGTCCCCGCAGCTGGGGCCATCCCAAAACGCCGGCTCCCGCTGTGTGCGAGATGGCCACCGTGGTGGACCTGCCCGGCATCTACTCCCTTTCACCGTACACCAGCGAGGAGATCGTCACCCGGGATTTTCTCATCAAGGAAAAGCCGGATGGTATCATCAACATCGTGGACGCCACCAACATCGAGCGAAACCTTTACCTGTCCATGCAGCTCATCGAGCTGAACCTTCCCATGGTCATCGCGCTGAACATGATGGATGAAATGCGCGCCAACGGCAACACTGTGGACGTAAACAAGCTGGAGGAGGAGCTGGGCGTACCCGTGGTTCCCATCTCCGCCGCGAAAAACGAGGGCATCGACGAGCTGATCGAGCACGCGCTGCGCGCCGCACAGCTGAAAATGCTGCCCAAGCGGCAGGATTTCTGTTCGGGCGCGGTGCACCGCTGCATCCATTCGCTGGCGCACATCGTGGAGGACCACGCCGAGGCCGCAGGCGTGCCCATGCGCTTTGCCGCCACAAAACTGGTGGAGGGCGACAAGCCCATGATGGACATGCTGCGCCTTTCGGAAAATGAGGTGGAGCTCATCGGCCACACCGTCGCGGAAATGGAAGCCGAGCTCGGCACCGACCGCGAAGCCGCGCTGGCCGATATGCGCTATGCGTTCATTGAAAAGCTGTGCGCCCAGACCGTGGTGAAAAAGGGAGAAAGCAAGGAGCATCTGCGCAGCATGCGGCTGGACCGCGTGCTGACGGGCAAATACACGGCCATCCCCATTTTTCTGGGCATCATGTTTCTGATCTTCTGGCTGACGTTCGGCGTCATCGGCACCTGGCTGAGCGACCTGCTCTCGCTGGGCATCGATGCTGTGACGTCTCTTGTGGACCGCGGGCTCACCGCTTACGGCATCAACCCCGTGGTGCACAGCCTCATCATCGACGGCGTGTTTGCGGGCGTGGGCAGCGTGCTCAGCTTCCTGCCCATTATCGTAACATTGTTTTTCTTCCTTTCCATTCTGGAAGATTCCGGCTACATGGCGCGCGTGGCTTTTGTTATGGACAAGCTGCTGCGCAAGATCGGCCTTTCCGGGCGCAGCTTTGTGCCCATGCTCATCGGGTTCGGGTGCAGCGTTCCGGCCATCATGGCCACGCGCACGCTTTCCAGCGACCGGGACCGGAAAATGACCATCCTGCTGACGCCCTTCATGAGCTGTTCCGCCAAGCTGCCCATCTATGCGGTGTTCACGGCGGCGTTCTTCCCCCAAAACGGCGCTCTGGTGATGATTCTGCTGTATGTGATGGGCATGGTCATCGGGGTGCTGATCGGCCTTTTGATGAAAAATACGATGTACCGCGGCAATCCGGTGCCCTTTGTGATGGAGCTGCCCAACTATCGTCTTCCCAGCCCCAAAAGTGTGGGGCTGCTGCTGTGGGACAAGGCCAAAGACTTTCTCACCCGCGCGTTCACGGTCATTTTCGTGGCCACCATCATCATCTGGTTTTTGCAGTCCTTCGACATCCGTCTCAACGTGGTGGCGGACAGCTCCGCCAGTATGCTGGCGGGCATCGGCAGGGTCATTGCGCCCATATTCGCGCCGCTGGGCTTTACCGACTGGCGCGCCTCTACAGCGCTCATTACGGGCTTTTCCGCAAAGGAGGCAGTCGTCAGCACCATGGCCGTGCTGACGGGCACCACGGTCTCCACCCTAGGCGAGGCACTGGGCGCCATTTTCTCGCCGCTGGCAGCGTTCAGCTTTTTGACGTTCACGCTGCTGTACTCGCCCTGTGTGGCGGCCATCGCCGCAGTCAAACGGGAAATGCGCTCCGGCTGGGGCGCGGCGTGCGTGGCGCTGTTCCAGTGTGCGGTGGCCTGGGTGTGCGCTTGCCTGGTGTACCAGATTGGCAGCCTGTTCCTCCGCTGATACATGTATCTCCGTTTCAACAGAAAGGTATTTTAGGATGGATCTTCTCGATTGGGCGCTGCTTGCGCTGGTGGCGCTGGCCTTTGGGCTGGCGTTGTACAAAACCATCGACAACAAACGCAGGGGAAAGAGCTGCGGCGGCAATTGTTCCGCTTGCGGTGCGGCCTGCTCCCGGCGGAAATAAAGCCGCCGCAGATACCCGTATGCAAAAGGTCCGTGAAGGCAAACGCCTTCACGGACCTTTCCGTTTGTTTTCCGCAGAGGCCCGACAGGCACTACCGCTGCGCGCCGTCCGGCCCCGCGGCCCGTCCCTGCGCGGGTATCCCCTGCATATAAGAGTGCATGGCCTCGGCCACCCGCTTGGAGTATGCCACAGCCTGTACCACCGTCTTTGCGCCCAGCACCACATCGCCGCTGGCAAACACGCCGGGCCGCGTGGTGTGGCCCTCTTCATCGGTCACCAGCAGGCCGCGCCGGTCGGTGTCGATTCCCTTCGTAGTGCTGACGATGCGGTTGCGCGGGCCCTGGCTGATGGATACGATCACACTGTCCGCCGGGTACAGCTTCTCCGTGCCCGGTGCCTCGATGAATTCGCCGTTCTCATCCTCGCGTACATCGACGAAGATCACGCCCTCGTCCGTGATCTCCACAGGCGCTTTGCAATATTCAAAATTCACGCCCTCCAGCGTGGCGTAGCTGAACTCATGCTGGCTGGCGGCCACCTCCAGCGTGCGGGAAAAGCAGGTGAGCTGCCGCACGCCCTTGCGCAGCGCGGTGCGCGCCACATCCATGGCCGCATTGCCCGCGCCGATGACGATGACACGCTCCCCCAGGCGGAAGCTGTCTGGATTGTTGAGGTAATTGATTGCAAAATGCACATGGCCCAGCGTCTCGCCCTTAATGTGCAGCGCGCGGGGCTGCCATACGCCCGTGCCGATAAAAATGGCGCGGTAGCCGTCACGGAACAGATCATCGATGCCGATGGCGCTGCCGATGGTGGTGTTGGGTCGCACACGGATTCCCTTTCGGATGAGATGGCGGTCCTCGAAATCGTCCAGCACGGTCTTAGGCAGGCGGAAATCCGGAATACCGTAGCGCAGCACGCCGCCAATCTTATCCTTGCCTTCAAAAATGGTCACCTGATAGCCGTACCGCGCCAGGATGACCGCGATGGTCAGCCCCGCGGGACCGGAGCCTACGATGGCCACCCGCATGCCGTTGGATGGCGCGGGGCCTTTTACCATCTTGGTGCTGTACGTGCTGGAAATGTAATTCTCAATGGCGGAAAAATGCACGGGCGCTCCCTTTTTGCCCAGCACACAGTGGCCCTCGCACTGGTTTTCATGGTTGCACACCAGGCTGCACACAGTGGTGAGGGGGTTATTTTCAAACAGGGTGCGCCCTGCCTCGTCCAGCCTGCCCTCCTGCAGCATCGTGATGATCTGCGGGATGGGCGTATGGATGGGGCACCCTTTCTGGCACTGGGGCGCCTTACAGTGCAAACAGCGGTTGGCTTCGTCCAGCACATGGATCGACATGGCGTTTCTCCTTTTTCTCTCAAACTTGTGAAATGTTTATCAGATATTGATATTTGCTTCACATTATGGATTTTTCGCTCATTTTCTATTGTACTGAAAAAAGCCGCAGATGCAAGTCAAATGTTGCGTTTCTGCACGTTCTCTTTACAAATCTTGCCCAGCAGCGGCGGTAATTTTTGGCTCACGCATCCCGCAAAGGCTCACTCTCCACGTTCCTCACAGCCGCTTTGTGAAGCAGATGATGCGCCCCGCCTCGGCAAAGCCTGCGCGCAGATGAAACACGGCGCTTGCGGCGTTGTCCAGCCCACAGTCGCTTGCAAATTCGGCACAGCCTTTTTCCCCGGCCCACGCCTCGCAGGCGCGCAGCAGCGCCGTCGCAACGCCCCGGCCCCGGTATTCCTCTTGCACAAACACGCCTTCCAGATACCCCACCGGGCTGGTGTGCGTTCCCTCCACATAGTCGCGCCGCAGGCCGCACTGCGCAAAGCCCACGTCCGCGCCGTCCTCCCGTGCAAGAAACACCGCACCCTCCGGCCCCTGCAGATATCCCGCCAGCTCCTGTTCCAGCTCAGCCTGCGCGTGGCCCGGCCACAGCAGCTGCGCCAGAGCCGCCGCCCGGCCCGCTTCCTGCATCCCTGCCCGAATGATCTCCATGTGTTTCAGCTCCTTTGTATTTTCCCCGTCCGGCGTTTTCCCTTGAAAGAATGCACGATCCGCTCCCGAACAGTGCATACTATTCCCATATCCGGCGTGCATCCTCCAAAAATCGCGGAAGGCCGAAGGGCGCTGCGCGTTCCTTTTCCCGGCTCTTATTTCGCCCCGCTTGTGGGAAACACGGGTTTTGCGGTATATGCAGCGCCCATGGGCGCAGGATGGCGCAGGCACAGGGCCGTCAGGTCCTCGGCCGCGGCATGGGCCGCTGCCACGCGCGCAGCCGGGGCGCTTCGGGCCGCCAGATCCGCCAGCGAATGAGACAGCGGCAGCAGAGCCGCCTGACGTGCGCAGCGCAGTACCGCAAGGCCCGTTTCATTTGCTCCCAGCACATGCAGATAGGGCGGCAATGCAGGCAGATCCCCGGTGTATCCCAGGGCCGCGTCCAGCACCAGGCGGCGCAAACGCGCCGTCGCATATCGTTTTGTCCGCATGGCCTGCACCAGCTCGTCCAGCGTGCCTGCGCCCTGAACGGCGGCGGCGAGCCGGTTCTCCAGGCCCTCGGCCGCGCCCCGCACGGCGCGGAGACCCGCCGCATCCATAGCCCGCAGGCGGGACAACACCGCAATACCGAACGCGCGCCCGTCCAGAACGTCGCCCTCGGCCTCGGCCTGCATATACAGCCGCAGGCAGGCTGGCGGCACATGCGGCGCGAGAGCCGCCGCTCCCCCGGCCCGCACCAGCGCGCGCAGCGCCGAAGCCGAAGCGTACCGCCCCGGTGCCGCATCCAGCGGGGCATCGTGGGCCGCGCCCCGCCGGGGCAGCGCAAGGGGCACAAGCGCGCTGTGCTGGCGCAGCAGGGCCTTGCAGTATTCCACGCCCAGGATGTCATTGGGCGCGCGCAGCACCGCGCCTGCTCCCGGACACAGCGCTTCCGCCGCCGCCGCGCGGGCGGCGGGGAGCGGCAGGCCCGCGTCCAGCTGCCCGCGCAGCGCTGCTGGAAAGTCCGGGCTTTCCAGCAGCGCTGCGGTTTGGGCGATATCCTCCAGCCGCCGTGTCTCTGTGCCGAAACACAGAGCATCCACACAGCCCAGCGCACTCAGCAGCGCCACACCCGCCGCTGCAAAGCCCTCGGCGGACAGCGTAGCGTAGGGTGCCGGCAGGCTGAGCACCAGGTCCGCCCCGGCGGCCAGCGCAGCCCGGGTACGCACCCGGGCGGGAAACAGCGCCGCAGTACCGCGCTGCACCACGCCCGGGCTGCACACGCACACCACCGCCTCAAAGCCGCGTTTTTTCAGCTCCGCTATCTGCCAGGCGTGTCCGTTGTGGAAAGGGTTGTATTCCGCGATGATACCGGCTGTTCTCATGGCTGCCTCGCTTCTTTCGGCCGCTGTGCACGCATAAATTGCGAATCTTGGCCGTTTTTCTCGCTTTTTCTTGCGCGTTTCCGGCCGTGCGCTTGAAAATGCTTTATAATCATTATATAATAATGGAGCGATTTTAAAAAGCATAACTGCGCTTTTTTGTGAATGGGAGGAAATATCGGATGAAAGTTTTGGTCATCAACTGTGGTTCCAGCTCGCTGAAGTATCAGCTCATCGATATGGAGGGCGAACGCGTGCTGTGCAAGGGCCTGTGCGAGCGCATCGGCATCGAGGGCAGCAAGATCACACACAAGGCCAACGGCGGCGAGTGGGAACAGGAAGTGCCCTTCCCCACCCACACCGAAGCGTTTATGAAGGTCGTTGAAATGATGACCAGCGGCGAGGGCGCCGTCGTGAAGGACAAGCGCGAGATCTCTGCCATCGGCCACCGCGTGGTGCAGGGCGCCGAGTTTTTCACCAAGTCCGAGATCGTCACCGACGCCATCATCGACAAGATCGAGGAGATCGCCCCTCTGGCCCCGGTGCACAACATGGCCCATGTGCAGGGCCTGCGCAGCGCCAAGGCCGTGTTCGGCGAAAAGGTGCCCAACGTTGTCGTTTTCGACACCACCTTCCACCAGACCATGCCCAAAAAGGCGTATATGTACGGCGTGCCGTATGAGATGTATGAAAAATATTCCATCCGCCGCTACGGCGCCCATGGCACCAGCCACCGTTATGTGAGCATGGCCGCCGCCCAGTACCTGAACGATTCCGACCTGAAAATGGTCACCTGCCATCTGGGCAACGGCAGCTCCATCAGTGCCGTGAACGCAGGCAAATGTGTGGACACCAGCATGGGCCTCACCCCGCTGGCCGGCGTGCTGATGGGCACCCGCTGCGGCGACATCGACCCCAGCGTCGTCACCTACATGGAACAGAAGCTGGGATTCCACGGCCAGGAAATGGCTGATTATCTGAACAAGAAATCCGGCCTGCTGGGCATTTCCGGCGTCTCCAGCGATATGCGCGATGTGACGAGCGCCGCCGACGCGGGCAACGAGCGCGCCAAACTGGCTACCGAGATGCTTGCGTATCAGATCAAGAAATATGTAGGTTCCTACGCCGCCGCTATGGGTGGGCTGGACTGCCTGGTGTTTACCGGCGGCATCGGCGAGAACGACAACCGCGTGCGCGCCAGCGTGTGTGAGAATATGGGGTTCCTGGGCATCTCCGTGGACCCCGCAAAGAATCAGCAGCGCACCTCAGATATCCTGGACATCAGCGGCAAAGGCAGCCGCGTGAAGGTGCTGGTCGTCTGCACCAACGAAGAACTGATGATCGCCCGAGACACCAAGGCTCTGGTGGAAGCACGCCGCTGACGCCGCCTTTTCCTTTTGATAAAACCGAAGCGCCCTGCCGCATTTCTACGCGGCAGGGCGCTTTTCATTTCAGCGGCTGCAGCCAGAGCCGTTTCAGGTTCTGCGCGTGCGCCGCGCGCCGCTGCGCATCAGAGCACAAAGCTCCTCTCCCGGCATTGGGCGCGCCAGATAGTATCCCTGCAGCCGGTCGGCACGCAGCGTGCACGCCAGCTCATACTGCTCCGGCGTTTCCACACCCTCCAGCAGGATGCCTCGGCCCATGGCCCGGAACGTTTCCACCACCGCGCGCAGCAAAAGCGCTCCCCCGCCGCCATTCGTCGCGGCTTCCAAAAGGCTTCTGTCCACCTTCACATACTGCAGCGGCAGAGACACCACGCTGGAGAGATTGGAATATCCGGTGCCGAAATCGTCCAGATAAAATTCCACGCCCCGGGCGGCCAAAGCCTCCATCACGGCACGCACACGCCGGATATCTCCGGCCAACACGCGCTCCGTTAATTCCAGCTTCAGCCGAGTGGGCGCAAGCCCGTGGCGCTCCAGCGTATCCAGCACACGACGTTCCGCATCCGGCGCAAGAAACTGCCGGGCCGAAAAATTCACAGAGACCGCGCATCCATCCAGCTCGCGGTGTGCACCGAAAAACGCGCACACCTGTTCCAGCATCATCCAGTCCAGCGCAACGATAAGGTCCATCTCCTCGGCCACGGACACCACATCCGCCGTGGGCACGGGCTTCCCATCTGCGCCGCACAGGCGCAGCAAGGCCTCCGCCATACAGGGAGTATCTGCATCCAGCGCGTAGATGGGCTGGTACGCCACACCCGCCGCCTGCCCGCTCAATGTGCGTACGACCACATCCCGCAGCGCGACGCGCCGGGAGAACCGTTGTTCCATCTCTGTGTCAAACGAGAGCGCCTCCGGTGCGCCGGGCAATTTCAGCTGCTGGATGGCGTATTCCAGATGAGCTGTCAGACGCTCGGCTGTGTCGCCAAACCGCGGGCAGGCGATGCCTGCCACGCCCGCGTCCAGACGACAGCACACGCTCCCCGCCTGCCAGGGCGCTGCAAAACGCTCTGACAGTTCCTTTTCCAGCACTGCATAGCCCGCAGCATCCATGCCCGGGAATAACAGCACGAATTCCACGCCGCTGAACCGGCAGGCGACGGCCCGGCGGCCCAGCGCTTCCAGATATGCGCTCACCTGGCGCAGCACTGCGTCGCCGCCGGTGTGCCCGAACTGTTTGTTTACGTCGCCGAAATGGCGCAGGCATACCGCTACGCAATAAAAGGATTGGCCCGAGCGAAGGCACGTGCCCGCCGCATACCACAGCGCGCTGCGGCTGGAAAGGCCCGTCAGAAAATCCGTATTGATGCGCTGGCTCTGGAAATTAAAAAACAGCACCAGCAAAATGCACGCCGGGATAAAGCCCGTCATCATGACGGGCGGGAACAGATACTGCACCGTCCCCAGCACCATCGCCAGAAGGGGCAGCGTGGCCATCATTCGGTGGATGGCGCGCGACGCCGTGCGGAACTGCTTTATATAACATATCACCAGCAACAAACAGCACGCCACCAGCAGCGCATACAGCAGCCGGTTGTACGGGCCGCGCACATATGTGCCCGCCGCGTCCAGATAAAACAGCCAACCTGTGAACGGGTTTGTGAACACCACCGCCAATGCGGCGGCCAGCATGACGCCGAGGCATATGGCAACGCGCGTGAAGCAAGGGCCGCGGCCGTGGATGAGATAGGCCATATAGTAGGTGAGCGCGGCTTCCAGCAGCGGAAAGAACGTAAAATACAGCATATTGAGCGTGTAGCAAAGCCAGCGCGGCAGCAGGCCCGGCACGCCCATCAGCACCACTGTGGCGATATTGAGCAGAGTGGAAAAAAGCGCAAAACCCAGACACGCATAGTATAAGCGCGTCTGGGGCATCTGCGTATAAAATTTTTCACGCGAAAAGCACAGCACCAGTACGATCAGGACACAGGCCAGGCATTCCGCACCGATCTCCCATTCCATAGGGCTCCCCTTTCAAGGGCGGATTTTACTTCTGTGTGCCTATTATACAGGAAATCGGTCAATATTTCTACCGGAAGTAAATATTTTGTAAATTCGGTTTTGACTTTTACGCTTCAACCGCTTTTTCATTCCGCGGCGTGGGTGGGCGGCGCAGCGCAAACAGGCATCCCGCCAGGCACAGCGCGCCCTGCTCCAGAAGCAACCACTTTACCGCTATGTCCTTGTGCTGGGGCGGCAGAGCGAACCACGCGTCCACCCGCGCTGCCGCGCTTTTGCCCAGCGCCGCCCAAAAGCCGAAATCGCTCCAGCGCGTGGGCACCCAGGCCCCCGGCACCATTGCCAGCAGCACGGGCAGCAGCGCCGCGAAAAACAGCAGCGCAGCGAACAGCAGCGTCTGCCGCTGCCACGGCCGAAGCCGCCGTGCGCCGCGTGCCAGCCGCCACAGCGTGCATGCGCCGCACAGCGCCAACGGCAGCCAGCACAGCGCACAGGCCAGCCCGGCCAGCGCCGGGCCGTCCACCACATGGGCGGGCGTCCCCAGGCCGCTGGCACCGGCAAAGGCCAAGGCCGCCTCTGTGCCCTCCGGAGCGGTTTCCATCGCCGTCAGTTCCACATTGGCGTACTCTGCAGTGCGGCTGTCCGCCGCCTCCTGTGTCACAGCGCGCGCCTCTCCGCTTTCAAACACGCCGCGCACCGTATAACGTTCGCCGTCCAGCTCCAGCTCCCGGCCCGTCACATCCAGCGCTCCCCAAAGCTGCCAGGCCAGCGCGCTGGATACCGCGCATCCGCCCTGGCCTGCCGGGCCGGGCAGCGCACCGTATAAAAGAGGCTCCGTTGCCAGAAGTTCTGCATCGCCGCACACCCGCAGCATCCGGACGGTCTCCTCCCGCCCGTTGGCAGAGGCCGCTCCCTGCCGCACAGCCCAGAATGTGGGCGACCAAGCCGCATTGTTCCGCCCGTCCCGGGCATACTCCAGCGCCGAAGCCACAACGCGCGGCTCCAGCGCTTCGCCGTACCGCAGGGAAATGCCGCCCGCGGCCCGCGCCAGACGCTGCGCGTTCCAGAACAGCAAAACGCAAACCGCAAGGAATGCGCCCCAGAACAGCGCACCGCCCAGATAATACCGCACGCGCCTCATGGCTGCTCCACCCGCACGCTGTCTCCCGCTGCAACGGGTCTGGCGCTGCTTTTTACCAAAACATCCTGGGGCGACAGCGGCCCTTCCACCGCAACACCGGATGCACTTTGTTCCAGGACTGTCACATCCACGCGGGAGAGCACATTGCGCAGGCCGAGGATGGTCTGCGTCTGCTCGACGCGCAGCACGTAGCTGCCTTTGTTGTCCATGCGCACCGCTTCAGGCGGCAACACCATTTCGTATGTGGTGCGGGACAGCTCCGCCGAGGCAGTCACGGGCTGCGTCTTGCGCAGGTCGGCATCCGCAGGTACATCCGCCGTTACGGTAACGCGCCCGTTTTCATCCGGCGCGGAGATGGCCCGCACCGTGGTGCTGACAGCCGTGCCGCCCTGCCGCAGCGTCAGCGCGGCGCCCACAGCCAGCTTTTCCGCTTTTCCCGAGTCCAGCGTGAATGTCGCCGTCATGCCTGCGTCCGCCGGGGCCAGCGCGGCCACCGGGGCCTCCGTAACGGTTCCGCCCGGTTCCAGTGTCAGCGTCTCCACCGTACCCGCCGATCCCGCTTTCAGAACGCCGTCGTTTTCCGCCAGCGCCGCCAGCGCGTCCACAACAGCCTGCTGTTTTTCAATGTCCAGCGCGGCCGTCTGGGCGTCAAGGTTGTTTTGACGGTTCTGGAATTCCGTTTCCTGCTTTGATTTTTCATACGCCTTTGCCGCTGTGTCCAGCGCGGCCTGCGCGTCGGCCAAAGCCCGCGCCGCGTTTTCCCCGGCGGTATCGGCGGCGCTCTGCGCGGCAGCCAGCGCCGCCTGCTTTTCAGCCAGCGCCGCGGCCGCGGCGTCTGCCGCCGCCTGCGCCGCAGCCAACGCTTCCTCAGAGGCGGGCGGGTCCGTCTGTGCCCGCAGTTCCGCCAGCGCGGCATTTGCCGCATCCAAGGCGCTTTGAGCCGTATCCGCATCGTTCCGGGCAGCGGCCACGGCCGCGTCGTTCTGCGCTTTCTGGGCGTTGTAATCCGCCTGTGCCCTGTCCCGCTGGGTAGAGGCGGAAGAGAGCGACGAGGTGTCCGCCGTGTCCCCTGCCAGCAGCTTTTCCCGCTGCAGGCGCAGGCGCGCCAGCTCCGTTTTTGCGCGAGCCAGCGCATCCTTCACACCATCGGGGTCAAACTGTGCCAAAGGCGTGTCCGCCTCCACCCTGCCGCCCGCCGGAACGAAATATTTTTCCAGCACCAGCCCCGCGGGGGCCTTAACGTTCTGCACCTCTCCCGCGGAGAGCGCTGCGTCCGCCGTCAGCCCCTGTACAAGCTCTCCGCGCCGGGGGGACGCCGTCTGCACTACGGCCAGCGTTGCGCCCGCCGTGCCGCGCGCAATCAGCGTGCAGACCAGCATGGCCGCAAAGAACTGCGTCACACCCTTCAGCGCGCGGCCCTGTGTGCCGCTCAAGCGCGGCCTGCGGGCCCAAAGGCCCGTGACTTTTTCTTTGATATGCAACGTTGTCTACTCCTTTAATCCGCTGGCCTGGATTCCCAGCTCCAGATATTTCTGCCCGAACCGGAAGATCAGCACCGCCGGGGCCAGCATCACAAGGCTGGCCACCATGGCCAGGCCCAGCTTTTCCGCCGCGATCTGGGGCAGGTACAGCGAAAGCGGCCACAGGGCTTTTGTCTTGAGAAAGGTCATAGGCTGTTCAATGGCGTTCCACGCTTCGAGAAAGCCCAGTACCGCCGCCGAAAGGATGCCCGGCACACCCAGCGGCACGCCGATATGGAAAAAAGTGCGCAGCGGCCCCGCACCGTCGATGGACGCGGCCTCCAACAGCGCGATGGGCACGGCATCGAACCCCTTTGCCATGATAAATACCGGAAATGTACTGAATGCACCCGGCAGGATGATGGCCCAAAACGTATCCATGATGCCCATTGCGTCCGCCACCAGATAGCCCGAAACCATCGTGACCTGAAAGGGCATCAGCATCAGAACGATGTACAGCGTGAACAGCGCCCGCCGCCCGCGAAACCGCAGCCGGGAAAACGCCCATGCCGCGGGCGCGCCCACCAGCACCTGTCCCAGCACCTGGGGGAACACGATGGCGCAGGTGTTCCAGAACATGGTGAAAAACTGCGGTGTGTCCAACAAAAGCTCCGCCAGTGGCTGGAGCGTGGGCCAGCTTGGCAGCAGGGGCCAGAAAGCGCTGCCCTCTGCACCCTGCAGCACCGGGCCCAGCGCGGCCCGCAGCTCGTCCAAGGGCATCAGCGCGCCTGTGCCCATGAACCACAACGGCCACCACACCGCCAGCGCAGGCAAAAGAAGGAACAGCACAAGCACCGCGCGGCCCAAATTTTTTCTTTTCATCGCGCGTCCTCCCCGCCCCACAGTTTTTGCAGCAGCAGAATAGCAGCCAGCAGCACCGCCGCGATGAGCACCGCCGCTGCACACAGGCGGCCCACGTCCAAGTCCAGGAACCAGTTGTTGAACAGGTGCTGCAATAGATAGATGCTGTCGTGCGGGTATGCTCCGCCCACCAGATATGCCTCACGAAACACCTTAAAGGTGTTGAGCAGGCTGAGCACCGCCGTCATGAACAGCGTGGGCAACAGCCCGGGCAGCGTGACACGCCAAAAGCACTGCCATGCCCCCGCACCGTCCACGCGGGCGGCCTCATACAGGCTGTCGGAGATACCGTCCAGCCCCGCCATCCACAGAATCATGTCATAGCCCGCATTTTTCCAAACATAGGTGCCGATGAGCACCCAGAAAGCCGCGTCTGTGCCCATAAAATCCACCGGCTGCGCGCCCAGCGCCGACAAAACGGCGTTGACGAGCCCCTGCCTGTGGAACAGCGCCTGCCACAGCAGCACGATGCTGGCCACCGGGATAGCCATGGGGATCAGATAGGTTGTTTTAAAAATACGGCCGCCGTCCTTTGCGGCGCGCACGGCCACGGCCAGCAGCAGGCTGACGCACAGCAGCAGGGGCACACACACGCCGATGAAGCGCGCAGTATTGCCCGCCGCCAGGCGGAACGCGCTGTTGCCCAGCACCGAGGCGTAGTTCGCAACCCCCACGAAGCGGCTGCCCATGGCGTCGGTAAAGCTGCGGCGCACCGCGTCCGCAAACGGCACCAGCACGAACACGCACAGCCCCGCCAGGCTGGGCGCGAGGAACAAATACGGCGCGGCGCGGTTCATTTTGTTCGGCGAAATAGAGCCGCGTGGCGTCGGCCGCTGCCGCCACAGCCTGTTCCAGCGCGGCCTCGCCGCTGTATCGTTTTGTTGCTTCGGCATATATTTTTTCCTTTAATTGATCATTCTGATAACTCGGAACCGTAAATTCCTCCAGAAATGCTTCCGCGCCCCAATGCTTCCAATCGCTGAATACGGCATCCGGCCGCTCCTTTCGGGTTTGTTCCTGCCGTTCTGCGGCAGGTCACGCCCGCTTTTCCGCCAGATAGGTGGCAAGCTCCGTCTTTGCTCCCGTCACGGCTTCATCCATGGTCTTTTCACCTTTGCACAGCGCCTCAGCCTGTGCATACAGCTTTTCGGCCACCGTGCTGTCGTCCCGCACGGGTGTCTTCAGCCCGGACAGCAGTGCAGTCCAGTCCACCCGGGGCACATCCGTGCCTATCGTCTGGCCGCGTTCTGCATAGAGCTCCTGCACGTACGCCACCTGTTTTTCCAGGCCGGAGCGCAGCACCGGGAGTCCCTCTCCCAACGAATAATTCTGCACGCCGGGCGCGAGCAGCGCCTGTATGAACTGTGCAGCCAGCTCCTGCTGGGCGCTCTGTGCCGTAATGCCGGCAAGCACCCGCGGTGTATATACGCCCTGCTCCATGCCGGGCGCCGGCGTAAGCGCCGCCTGTCCGTCATCGGACATATATGCACCCAGCACATCCTTGAGTGTAAACAGCGCCGCGTTTGCCCGGCCGTAGCTGTATTCCATCACGCCCTGCGGAACGTCCGCGGACATTCCCAGCCCGGTGGAGGCATTTGACGTCACCATAAACGCAATACCGCCGTCGTTCGCCTTTTCCCCCAGTCCGTATCGGTCCGAAACCGCCTGCATCACGGAAAACAGTTCCCGCAGAGCGGCTTCGTTCAACGTGCCGTCCCGCACCACGGCGGGTGCGCTGACACTGTACAGCTGGTCGAACAACTCCCGCAGGGTGGTAAAGCTCAGAAGCGGGCGCTGCTCCTCCGGCACAGCTTTGAAAATATCATTGATATCTCCGCTGGCGGCCAGCGCCTCTGGTCCGTCCTGTACCGCCGCGGCCAGCGCCTCCAGGCTGTCCAGCCCTTCCAGCGTCTCCGGCTTTCCCATCAGCACAGGTACGGTAAAACGTGTGGGCACTGCGTACAGCTTTCCGTCCGTTCTCATAGGGTCGACCACCTGCGGGATCAACCCGTCGGCGGAGATCACCTGTGAAAGCTCCGCCAGCACGCCCTTGTCGATGAAGCTCTGCAGCGGCATGCCGTCCAGGATCAGCACATCCGGCCCCTTGCCCGCCACAAGCTCTGTGTTCAGCGTGCGCAGCGCGTCCTCGGCGCTGGCGCCGCCGGAGGTTCCAACCTCAAAATTCACGCGCACATCCGGATTTTCCTGTTGGAAATTGGTGATGGCCGCGCGCACAGTGGGGGAATCGTTCAGAGCGTAAACACGCACCTCCTTGTCCGGCACGGCGCTCACCGTCTCATCAAATACATAGTGCAGCACACGGCCGCCCTCCTCCGTCTGCACGGCCAGTGCGAAGGTGTTGCCCGGCAGCGCCGTAAAGCCGCGCACAGCGGCCAGCGGGGAACCGAAGGTATACATGCTGCCTTCCATCACGGTCTCCGCCAGCGTGCCGCCCGGCACGGCGCGGCGCACGCCTTTTTCAGACAGCAGATACAAGTTGCCGTCCGCGTCTGCCGCAAGGCTGGACGGATAATCCTCTCCACCCGCCGCGCTGGCGGCCTCAGTCTGCATATGCCCGGTCTCCAGATCATACGCCGCCGTGCCGCCCTCGTAGCCGTAGACAAAAAGCGTCGTCCCGTTGCAGGCTGTCAGGCCTCCCATCCAGTTGGGAATCTCATACAGCTTTTTTCCGGTGGCCATATCGTATACAGCCGTTGTGGCGGTATCCTCCGCGCTGAATACGCCCATATCGTCCCCGGACTGCTCCGTGCCGTCCGCAGCTTCTGCGTCGTCCGTCTCTCCGGCGGCGTCCTGCGTGCCGGAAGATGCCGCCTGCGCGCCTGCGTCTTCCCCTGCAGCCCCGTTCTGCGCCGCGGCAAAATCGCCCCCAAAGCTGGTGAGCAGCAGTCTGCCGCCCGGCAGCACCTGTGCATCCGCCGCCACAAGCCCGCCCTGCGCGGAAAGGCCCTCCGGCTGCACGGGAACGGCCGTGCCGTCCGCCGCAACGCGTGCGTAGGCCACCGCGCCCATACCGTCCTCTGTCTGCTCTGTCAAGATTACAAAATATTCTCCCTCAGGGGTAACGGTGACCTTTTCGATCTGGCGTTTCTCTCCGAAACTCTCCTGCCAGTCCATCGTATTTTCCGTCCATTCTTTGCCGCTGTCAGCAGAATAAAAATGGGTATATGTATATTGACCGGGCGTCTCGGCAGGCCGGAGCGCGATGTAGTCCAATCCGCCGTCCGGCCGTGCCGTCAGGCTCACCGGGGTACAGCCCGCCGCGCCCGGCGGGGTGATGTCGTTTTCCACGAACCGACCCTTGGCCTGCATGGGCGTGCCGTCCCCCTGCGCACTTGAACCGCCGCTCGTGCCGGGCTGCGCACCGCAGCCCGTGAACAGCACCGCCGCGGCCAGTACGCCGCACAAAAGTTGTTTTATCTTCACTGTTTCCCTCACCTTTCCGGTATGCTCAAAATGATGCGGACAGAAGATGCTTCCCGTCCAGCCTGTTTCCATCATAAAAAAATCAACCTTGAAAAGTCCTTGAAAAACAGTGATGGATTTGTGAAAGCCTCTGTTTTTCAGGGATTTTTAAGGTTGCATCCATTATAATGGTTTTATTGCAGAACAGGAGGGACAAAAACATGCGGATACTGCTTGTGGAAGACGACGAAGCCCTGTGCGCGGCCGTGGCGCCGCTGTTGGAGCAGGAGGGCTACCGTGTGGACGTATGCCGAGACGGCGACGATGCGCTGTACTACATGCGCCAACGGATGTTCGGGCTGTGCATTCTGGACAGGATGCTGCCCGGACGGGATGGGCTTTCGGTGCTGCGCGCAGCGCGGGCCGAGGGCCTGGACACGCCGGTGCTGATGACGACGGCGCTGGGCCTTGTGGGCGACCGAGTGGACGGTCTGGACGCGGGCGCAGACGATTATCTGGTAAAGCCTTTCGACGTACGCGAGCTGCTGGCCCGGGTACGCGCGCTGGCCCGCCGCCCCGCTCCTGTGGCGGTCTCCGGCCGCCCCTGCTGCGGGGATCTTACTCTGGACATGGGCACACTGGTGCTGACCGGAGACAAAGAGCAATGCACGCTCTCGAAAAAAGAGGCGGAGCTGCTGGCCGCACTGATGGAAAACGCCGGACAAACATTGTCCCGCAGTTTTTTATTCGGCCGTGTCTGGGGGCCGGGCGCCGACGTAGAGGAAGCCAGCCTGGACAGCTATGTACACTTTATCCGCCGCAGGCTGCGTGCCGTGAGCAGCCGGGTGACAGTGGACACTGTGCGCGGCGTGGGCTACCGGCTGCTGGATGGAGGAACGGGCGCATGAAACGCCGTGCCGCACAGCCTCCCCGCGGCCCGTACACCACGCCGCTGCGCCAGCTGCGCCGCCGCCTGACATTTGTTTTCACCGTGCTGACGGGCACAGTTCTCACGGTATTCCTGGCCATCACCCTGGGGTTGGCACAAAAGCAGACGCAGCTCTCGGCACAGAGCATGTTCGACGCCAGCGTGGACACCCTGATCGTCACGCTGCAGACGGGCAGCGTCTCCGACACGGCTCTTGCCCAGACGGAGGCCGCGGATGGACTGCTCATTTTCATCACGGACAACGGCACCCCGCTGTTTTTCAGCGGCGGCTGGGCGCCCGCCACCCCGCGCGGGACCTTGCTGGAGCGTGCGGCGGAGGCAGGGCTTGCAGAGGGTGTGAATATGGATGCCGCGCCGCGTTCGTCGGTGTATGCCTCCCGCGTCACCGTCACAGTGGAGGGCAACGCAGGCGAACATTATACCGCCGCCGTATGCTCCGTCCCCGGACAGCGCGGCTGGTACGGCCTTGCCGTGCTGCGGGACGACGGGCCTCTGCGCCGGACGCTGACGCGCCAGGCCCTGCTGTATGCGGCGCTGCTGTCGGGCGGGCTGGCACTTCTGGGCGCGGTCAACTGGTTTTTGGCGGGGCGGGCGCTGCGTCCCACCGCCGAAGCACTGCAAAAACAGCGGGAATTCGTGGCCGCCGCCGGACACGAGCTGCGCGGCCCGCTGGCCGTCGTCAAGACGAGCCTGTCGGCCATGCAGGCCAGCCCGGCGGACACGCCGCAGTACCTGGCGGCCATCGGCAGCGAGGCCGACCGCATGGCCCGCCTGGTGGACGATCTTCTCCTGCTTGCAGGCAGCGACGCGGGCACCTGGCGGATGCGTATGGAACCTGTGGATGCCGATGCGCTGGTGATCGGCGCGCATGAACAGTTTGCGCCTCTGGTAAAAGCGCGCGGCCTGCGCCTTGCGCTGGATCTGCCCGAGGAAACACTGCCGCCCCTGTGGGGCGACGCCGGACGGCTGCGCCAGCTGCTGCTGGTCTTCATCAGCAACGCCTGCGCCTACGCGCCCGCCGGCAGCGACGTCACGCTGCGCGCCCGCGCGGAAAAAGGCTGGGTACTGCTTTCGGTGGAGGACCACGGCCCCGGCGTGCCGGATGCGGAAAAGGCACATGTGTTCGAGCGCTTTTACCGCGCCGACAAAAGCCGCACGGGCAAGGAGCACTATGGGCTGGGTCTCTCTGTGGCACAGGAACTGGCCGCGCTGCACGGCGGAGATATCCTTCTTACAGACACACCCGGCGGAGGCGCCACATTCACGCTGCGTCTGCCTGTCCGCGCCCGAAAAGCACAGCGCACGCATACAGGCCCCGCATGAAACCGCAAAATGCCCCCGGCGTCCGGTTCTTTTCCGGGCTGCCGGGGGTATTCTGCAGCCTGCATGCCATGCGCTTTTACAGGTTCTCCCCGTTGGCGCGCACGGTTTCGGCATACCAGGCAGCGCTGTCCTTCGGGATGCGCGCACCCGTAACATAGTCGATATAAACAAGCCCGAAGCGCTCGCGATAGCCCTCGCTCCACTCAAAATTGTCAGTGAGCGCCCAGTGGAAATAGCCCCGCACATCCGCACCTCCCTCCGCCGCCGCACGCAGCGCCAGCAGATAACGGTGCAGGAAATCAATGCGGTCGGGATCATGGACACGGCCGTCCAGAAAGATGCGGTCGTTGCAGCTCTGCCCGTTTTCGGTGATGTAAATCGGCCGGCCGTACCTCTGCCAGAGAAAACGCACGCCCCAGTTCATCACCAGCGGCGTAACGGGCCATTTCAGCGCTGTCACAGCACAGCCGCGCGGGCGCGGCACATAAACCGGCCGCTTTCCCGTCCCTGCACATACCGCGTGGCCATTGTAGATGTTCAAGCCGATAAAATCCGGCCGTATGTGGATGACCGCCAGGTCTTCCGCCGGGAGCGCCGCCGTCATACGCCGCAGGCCGGGCCCGCAGTTTTCCGGATAATGTCCGAAACAGACAGGGTCCAGCACCATCTGATAGGTAAATGCCCAGTCGCTGTCCGGCGTGGCGAAGGTGGCGCTGCAGGCAGCCTCCACATCGGCGGGGCTGTCCGTGCCGGGCCAGCACAGCCGCCCTGTTGCGGCAATGCCGACGCGCACGCCGGGACAGGTCTCCCGAATGGCGGCGGCGGCAAGGCCGTGAGCCAAAAGCTGATGGTGCAGCACCAGAAGCTGGCGCGCCTCGGGCAGACGCAGGCCCGGGGCATGCACGCCCGTACCGTGGCCCAGCTTTACAGTACACTCCGGCTCGTTGAGCGTAATGTAATTCTCTGCAAGGCCGCTGAAACGGCGCGCCGCCTCGGCGGCATAGCGGGCAAAAGCACGGGCGGTCTCTCGGCTGCGCCAGCCGCCCGCATCTTCCAGCGCCTGGGGCAGTTCCCAGTGGTACAGTGTGACATAAGGCTCCAGGCCCGCAGCGCGGCAGGCCTGGAGCATGCGCAGATAAAACGCAAACCCTTCCCCGTTCCAGCGGCCGTCGCCGTAAGGGTCCACCCGCGCCCAGCTCACGCTGAAGCGGTAAGCACCGAGGCCCATCTGCGCCGCGCAGGCAATGTCCTCCTCATATCTGCGGTACGCGTCCGTGGCGGCGGAACCGTCAAACCCGTCCGCAACGGCGCCGGGGCGGCGGCAGAATACGTCCCAAATGGATTCCCCGCCGCCGTCGGCCCGCGGGCTGCCCTCGGTCTGGTAAGCGCTGGAGGCCGCGCCCCATACAAAATCTTTTGCAAACGCCATATGTCCCCTCCGTTCAGCCCATCGTCACCTTTACATGTACTGTCGTTCCGGCGGGCGCGGCGGGCAGAATGCCTTCCACGCAGGGCGCGCCGTCCGCCGTGATGCATTTTACCCCTTTTTCCACCCCTGCCGCGTTGTCCACTGCGATCTCGTACACCGCGCCTCTGTAGGTGCGCGTGACGGTGAAACCGGGCATCGCGGCGGGGATGCACGGGGCGATCCGCAGGCCGTCCAACGTGGGCTGGATCCCCAGGATATACTGGCTGATGTTGACGAATGTCCATGCGGCCGTACCCGTCAGCCAGCTGTTTTTCGCCTCGCCAAAGGCGGCCGCGTCCCGCCCGGCGATCATCTGGCTGTACACATAGGGCTCGGTGCGGTGGATCTCGCTGATTTCCTCAAGATAGGCCGGACAGGTGCGGCGGTATACCTCAAAGGCGCGGCCGCCGCGCCCCGCCGCACATTCAGCGCAGCTGATCCATGGGTTGTTGTGGCAGAAAATGCCCGCGTTCTCCTTATACCCCGGCGGATAGCTGCTGATCTCCCCCAGTTCCAGATGATACCGCGTGTATGCGGGCTGCAGCAGCAGGATGCCGTACTCTGTGTCCAGATGCCGCCTTACGCTCTCCAGCGCCTGAAGCGCGCGGCCGTCGGAAAGGCCCACGCCCGCCATCACGCACATGCCCTGGGGTTCAATGTAAATTTTGCCCTCCGCGCATTCGGCGCTTCCCACCGGCCGGCCGTTTGCGTCATAAGCGCGGCGGAACCAGGCGCCGTCCCAGCCCGGGCCGAGGATGGCCGCTGTCATTTCGTCCACCTGTGCGCGCACGGCCCGCGCTTCCTGCGAAAGGCCTTCCCACGCACAAATGTCCGCGTATTCCCCGCCGTATTTTACAAACATCCCCGCAATGAACACGCTCTCCGCCACAGGACCTTCGCTGGGGCCGGTGGTCTGGAAGCTCTCGCCCGGTTCGCTGGAAAAGCAGTTCAGATTCAGGCAGTCGTTCCAGTCGGCCCGGCCGATGAGCGGCAGCCCATGAGGGCCTTTGTGCGAAGCAGTAAAGCCCAGGCTGCGGCGCAGATGCTCCATCAGCGGCGCCGTGTCTTCCGCCCGGCAGTCAAAGGGCACCTCCTCGTACAGGATGGAACGGTCGCCTGTTTCCCGCAGGTATGCGCTCACACAGGCGATGAGCCACAGCGGGTCGTCGTTGAAGCCGCTCCCCACGTCCAAATTGCCCTTTTTCGTCAGCGGCTGATACTGGTGATAGGAGCTGCCGTCCGCGAACTGGGTGGCGGCGATGTCCAGAATGCGCTGCCGCGCCCGGCCCGGCACCAGATGCACGAAGCCCAGCAGGTCCTGGCAGGAATCCCGAAAGCCCATGCCCCGGCCGGTGCCGCTTTCATAATAGCTGGCACTGCGGCTCATATTGAACGTCACCATGCACTGGTACTGGTGCCAGATATTGACCATACGGTCCAGCTTTTCGTCGCCGGAGCGCAGCGAAAAGCGCGCCAGCAGCCCATTCCAGTACGCGGCCAGCGCGGCCAGCGCGGCGTCAACCTGCGTGTCCGCGGCATAGCGGGCCAGCATGGCGCGGGCGCGGCTTTTTTCCACCACGCCGGGCGCGGCCCATTTTTCCCGGGGCGGGTTTTCAACATATCCCAATACAAAAATAAAGCTGCGGCGTTCGCCCGGGGCCAGCGTCACGTTCAGCTGATGCACACCCACAGGCGCCCAGCCGTGGGCGATGCTGCCCGTACACGCGCCCCGTTCCACCGCCAGCGGCCCGGCCGGGCCGCGGTACGGCCCCAGAAACGCATCCCGGCTCGTGTCGAAACCGTCGGGCGTCCGGTTCACGCCGAACACGGCATAGTGGCTGCGGCGCTCGCGGTATTCCGTTTTATGATAGATGGCTCCGCCCTCAACCTCCACCTCGCCGGTGCTGTAGTTGCGCTGGAAGTTGGTGGAATCATCCACTGCGTTCCACAGGCAGAACTCCACATAGCTGAACAGCTGCAGCGCGCGGGGCTCTGCCCCGGCGTTGTGCAGCGTCAGGCGTATCACTTCACATGCGTCGCCCAGCGGAACGAACATTTCCTGCTTTGCCTCTATGCCGTTTTTCGCACCCTCGATGACCGTATAGCCCAGCCCGTGGCGGCAGCGATAGGAATCCAGTTCCGTGCGCACGGGCTGCCAGCCCGGGTTCCATACGCAGGCGCCGTCGCGGATATAAAACCGGTGGCCCTCGCCGTCCGCCGGGGCGCTGTTGTAGCGGTAGCGCGTCAGACGCAGCAGCTTTGCGTCACGGTAAAAGCTGTAGCCGCCCGCCGTATTGGAAACAAGGCTGAAAAAATCCTCGCTGCCCAGATAATTGATCCACGGCAGCGGTGTGCGCGGTGTGGTGATCACATATTCCCGGTTCTCGTCGTCAAAGTATCCATAGCGCATAAGGTATTCTCCTCACACCCGTGCCCTGCGGCGCGGGCCACTCGATTTTGGGGAGCATGCTGCGGCCCCGTTTGCGAAAACGATTAAGTCCGCATACATTCAAGCGCTCTGTATTTTTATCATACTGCCATTTCAAAAAAAAGCAAGCCTTTTTTGCTGATAAGTGCTGTAAAGTACGGATCCCGCTTGTTTTTTAGTCTTTTTTCCATTTAAATAAAGGTATAGAACAAGAGCGAAAATGTTTTCGTATCATTGGCGAAAATAAAAGGTATATTTTCGGATAGAATCGCCAAATACTCTTTGTCGAAATTGGAAAAGGCTCCAAACTTCGTGATTTCGCTTAAAAATCGCTTGATTTTTGTTGAAGTTAAAGCGAGATTGCGGTATATTGAAGTTGCGAAAACGATTAAGTGTCCAGTTTTGCCAAACAAGCCGCCTTTCGGTATAATAGATGCCAGAAAACGATTTCGATTTAGCAGAGCAAAACTTCTGGAAAGGCGGACCGTTATGATTTCGATTCGGGATATTGCAAAGGAATGCGGCGTGTCCGTGGCGACAGTGAGCAAAGCGCTCAACGGCCACCATGACATCAGCGCTCAAACGCGGGAGACCGTATGCCGCAAAGCGGCCGAAATGGGCTACCAGCCCAATTCCGCGGCCCGTGCGCTCAAGACGAACCGTACATACAATCTGGGCGTTCTGTACGAGGACCCGCAGCACAGCGGCCTGGGGCACGAATATTTTTCGCGCATTCTGGAGAGCTTCCGCGCGCAGGCCGAGGCCTGCGGCTACGATGTCACCTTCATCAACCGCAATGTCGGCAAGCGGCGCTCGTCTTACCTGGAGCACTGCCGCTACCGCGGCGTGGACGGCGTATGTGTGGTATGCGTGAACTTTCTGGACCCGCAGGTGCTGGAACTGGTGCAGAGCGAGCTGCCCGTCGTGACAGTGGACCACATGTTCAACAACCGTACTTCCATCGTTTCGGACAACGTCAAGGGCGTTCAAACGCTGGTGAACCATGTGTTCGGTATGGGGCACAGGAACATTGCCTTCATCCACGGCGAACGCACGGCCGTCACCGAAAGCCGCTGCGCCAGCTTTTACAAGACCTGCTACGACCTGGGGCTGCAGGTGCCCGACGCCTATGTACGCGAAGGCGCTTACCACGACTGCGACAGCTGCGAACGCATCACCGCCGAGCTGCTGGCGCTGCCGCAGCGGCCCACATGCATCTTTTTCACCGATGACGTGTCGGCTCTGGGCGGCCTCGCCGCCATCGCCCGGGCGGGCCTCCGCGTGCCGGAAGACATCTCCGCCGTCGGTTATGACGGCATCCCTCTCGCCAAAATGATGATCCCCAGCCTGACGACTTACCACCAGGACACCCAGGCCATCGGCTACTGGGCGGCGGACCGTCTCGTCAGCCTGATCGAGCACCCCAAAACCACCCTGCCGGAAAGCATCCTCATCCCCGGCAGCCTGTTGGAAGGAGCATCGGTCAGGCGCATCTGATTTTGTGATCGCGCGGCCAAACGGCCGCCTGACCGAACTTTACAAGGAGGAAAACAATCTATGAAACGTACACTTGCGACCCTTATGGCATTGTGCATGATGCTTTCCCTGGCCGCCTGCGGCGGCTCCGGCGCTTCCAGTGTTCCCGCCTCCGTTTCCGTCTCCGCCCCCTCATCCGGCATCGAATCCGCGCCCGCCGATGGCGCCGTGCTCAACATCTGGTGCTAGAACGACGAGTTCCAAAGCCGGTTCAACGACTATTATCCCGAGGTAAAGGCAGTGGCGGAGGACAAATCCACCACCACGCTCAACGACGGCACGATCGTCAAGTGGACCATCAATCCCAACGAGAACAACAATTACCAGAACAAGCTGGACGAGGCCCTGCTGGCGCAGGATTCCGCCGCAGCCGACGACAAGATCGATATTTTCCTCATCGAAGCGGATTACGCGCTGAAGTATGTGGATTCCGACTACACGCTGGACGTACGCGGCGATATCGGCCTGACGGACGCAGACCTGTCCGGGCAGTACCCGTACACCCAGGACATCGCCACGGCCGGCGGCAAGCTGAAGGGCGTCACCTGGCAGGCCACCCCCGGCCTGTTCGCCTACCGGCGCAGCATCGCCAAAGACGTACTGGGCACCGACGACCCCGCTCAGGTGCAGGAGGCCCTGTCTGATTGGGACAAATTCAACGCTGTGGCCGAACAGGCCGCCGCGAAGGGCTACAAGATGCTGTCCGGCTATGACGACAGCTACCGCACTTTCTCCAACAACGTCTCCGCCCCATGGGTGACGGGCACCACCGTAACTGTGGACGAAAACCTGATGAAGTGGGTGGAACAGACCAAGACCTACACCGACAACGGCTACAACAATAAATCCAGCCTGTGGAGCGACGTGTGGGCCGCGGACCAGGGCCCCGACGGCAAGGTGTTCGGGTTCTTCTATTCCACCTGGGGCATCAATTTCACGCTGCTGGGTAATTCCCTGGAAACGCCCGAGGCCGAGGGCGGCAAAGCCGAAGCGGGCAACGGCATCTACGGCGATTACGCCGTCTGCGAAGGCCCGCAGCCGTATTACTGGGGCGGCACATGGATCTGCGCCGCGGCCGGCACCGACAACACCGCCGCCATTGCGGACATCATGCGCAGCCTCACCTGCGACAAGGCCATCATGAAGCAGATCACCGAGGATACGCAGGATTACACCAACAACGCCCCGGCCATGGAGGAGCTTGCCTCCAGCGACTTCAAATCCGATTTTCTGGGCGGCCAGAACCACATCGCGCTGTTCGCCGCAGCCGCGCCCAACATCGACATGAGCAACGCCGGCCCCTACGACCAGGGGCTGAACGAAAGCTTCCAAGGCGCGTTCAAGGATTATTTTGACGGCGCGGTGGACCTGGAAACAGCCAAGACCAATTTCCAGACGTCCATCGGGGAAAAATACCCTGAACTTACCGAAGTAGTGTGGCCCGAATAAACGCAGCCACGGCTCAAACGCGCGGGGCGGGCGACGCCCGCCCCGCATTCCTCTGAAAAGGACAGGTGACCGATATGCAAGCGCGCACGGCAGGCCGAAAGCACCGCTCCATCCGCTACGCCAAATGGGGCTATCTTTTCATCGCCCCGTTTTTCATCGCCTTTGCGGTGTTCCAGCTCATCCCGCTGGCCTCCACGGTATATTACAGCTTTTTTGAATATTTCCGCAGCGGCCTGAAGGAGATCGGCCCCAATTTCGTGGGGCTTAAGAATTATGCCGAGCTGTTCCGCACCGATTTGCCGAAATACTTCGGCAACACGCTGCTGATGTGGATCATCGGCTTTGTGCCGCAGATTGCCGTGTCGCTGCTGCTGGCGGCCTGGTTCACGGACACGCGGCTGCGCCTGCGCGGCCAGGGCTTTTTCAAAACGGTCATCTACATGCCCAACCTCATTATGGCCTCGGCCTTTGCCATGCTGTTTTTCGCCTTGTTTTCCGACAACGGGCCGGTCAACGCCGCGCTTGTTTCCGCCGGCTTTCTGGAAGAGCCGTTCCGCTTTTTATCCAGCGTGGCAGGCACGCGCGGGCTGGTGGGCCTGATGAATTTTCTCATGTGGTTCGGCAACACCACCATCCTGCTGATGGCCGCCGTCATGGGCATCGACCCCGGCCTTTACGAGGCTGCCGAGATCGACGGCTGCACGCCCGGCCAGATGTTCCGGCGCATCACACTGCCGCTTATCCGGCCCATCCTTGTGTATGTGGTCATCACCTCGATGATCGGCGGGCTGCAGATGTTCGATGTGCCCCAGATCCTGACAAACGGCAAAGGCAGCCCGGACCGCTGCGCCACCACGATGATCATGTATCTGAACAACCACATGTACAGCAAAAACTACGGCATGGCGGGGGCGGTCTCCACGGTGCTGTTTCTGGTGTGCGCGGTGCTGTGTATCGCCGTGCTGAAAACGCTGGACCGCAGCAAGGAAGGAGGCGCAGGGAAATGACGTCTGCCCAAACGGAAAAAGCAAGCTCCCGGCTGCGGCGCGCAGGGCGCGCCCGCGCGGCTTCAACCGCCCGGCGGGCGGCAGCCTACACGGTGCTGGGGCTGCTGTGCTTTTTGTGCCTGTTCTTCTTTTACATCCTGCTCATCAACGCAACGCGCACCCATTTTGAGATCCAGCGCGGCTTTTCCCTGCTGCCCGGCCGTTCGCTGCTGACGAACCTGAAAAGCGTGCTGGCCAACGCCAACATCCCCGTGCTCTCCGGCATCCGCAACAGCCTGCTTGTCTCGGCGCTCTCTGCGCTGCTCAGTGTTTATTTTTCAGCGCTCACCGCCTACGGCATCCATGCCTATGACTTCAAATTCAAAAAGCTGGCCTTTACGTTCATCCTGCTCATCATGATGATGCCCACACAGGTATCCGCGCTGGGCTTTGTTCGGCTCATCACCAAAATGGGCATGGCCGACACCCTCGCACCGCTATTTCTGCCCAGCATCGCGGCGCCCGTTGTATTTTATTTCATGCTGCAGTACATGGAAGGCAACCTGCCCATGGAGATCGTCGAGGCCGCGCGCATTGACGGTTCGGGCGAGTTTTCCACCTTCAACCGCATCGTGCTTCCCATCCTCAAGCCCGCTTTGGCCGTGCAGGCCATCTTCACTTTCGTCAACACCTGGAACAACTATTTCACCCCCGCCCTTGTGCTGAGCAGCAGCGGCAAAAAGACGCTGCCCATCCTCATTGCACAGCTGCGCAGCGCGGATTTTCTTAAGTTCGATATGGGGCAGGTGTATATGATGGTAGCCATCGCCATTCTGCCGGTCATCGCCGTATACCTTTGCCTCTCCAAATTTATCGTGCGCGGCGTGGCCCTCGGCGGCGTGAAGGGCTGAGCGGAAAACGACTGCGTTTACAGCACAAAAAGCGGCGCCGCCGCATCCGGCAACGGGTGCGGCGGCGTATTTTTTATTTTTGTGCCGGCGCAGTGCATATCCGCGGCCGCGCCCGGCACACTATCACAAGACGCATGCGCCGGCGGGCGGGGCGCACCGCTCCCCCGGCGGCCGGCCCAACGCAAAAAAGGAGCGAATGAGGATGACTTTGACAAAAAAGGAGCAGGGCCTGCTGAAGGACCTGCAGAATGAAGAAAAACTGTGCGTGGAAAAGTACCGCAAGGCCGCCGAAAATGCCTGCGACGCCAAGCTGCAGCATATCTTTGAAAAAATCGAAAAAGCCGAACAGAGCCATTACGACACCGTGACGGGTATGCTGGCGGGCACCCTGCCCGCCCAACAGGGCCAGCAGAGCAAAGGGCAGGCCTCCCGTCAGAAGGCGGAAAAGGACCTGAAATCCACGGCCAGCCGCGCTGAAAAACAGCGCGACGCCTATCTGTTGTCCGATCTGTTGGGCACGGAAAAATATGTCTCCGGCGTGTACAACACCGCCGTGTTTGAGTTCAGCGACGCCAAGGCGCGCCAAGTGCTGGCCGCCATCCAGCAGCAGGAACAGGAACACGGTAAACAGCTTTCGGACTATATGCAGGCCAACAACATGTATTGCTGAGACACCATCTTTTTCATCCGGAAAGGCCGCCCGCGGGCGGCCTTTCTTTTTGTGGTTCCTTCAGCTCAGGATCTTGCGGACGATGCCGTACAGCACCGGTTTCATATTGTCCACGGTGTCCGGCTTGCCCTCAATGATGGAGGAATAGCATACGGAACCCAGCATCTCGATGATGACGAATATCATCTTGAACAGCTCGTCCTCTGTATACCGGGCCGCCAGCGGGCTTGCCTCCAGGTCCCGCATCAGCCGCGCCCAAAGAGGGCCGCGCCGCTCGCTCATCTGTTTTGCCACCATAGGCCAGGAAAAATTCCGCTCAACAAGCCGAAGGACCAGCTTGTTGCGCTTGAAATATTCCACCACATAATCCAAAAGAAGCAGCACATTCTCCACAAAATCCGGCGTGCGGCGTTCATCCAGCCATTCGTATGCTTCTTCCAGAACCTGGGCCGAGATATTATAGACCAGCTGTCCCAGCAATTGATCCTTATCGTGAAAATACAGATAAAACGTGCCCTTGGCCACGTTCGCTCCGCGGACGATCTCGTCCACCGAAGTCTTGGCCACGCCCTTTTCCGTGAACAACGCGTAGGCGGCGTCCAGCAGGCTCTGACGCTTTTGTTCCTTGCGGGATTCCATCGGTTCGCGCATACGCGTTTTCCCCTTTCCGCCGCGGCGCGGCATTTTCCCCGTTCTTTCCCGCTTTTAGTATACCTCCCGCGCGGCGGCGATTGCAAGAGCTGTCTTTCGGTTCAGCAAAATGACCAAAAGTCATCGTTTTCATTTTGTGACTATTGGTCATTAATTGGATTGACTAACGGTCATAACAAGACTATACTATTCAACGTTGACTGTTGGTCAGTTTAATCCGCGGCATCAGCTGCCGCAAAAATTCAAAGGGAGCGTTGAGCAATGGAACATTTTGCGCGCTGGGTGGTGCGGCACCGCAAAGCGGTGCTGGCGGCCGCCGTGCTGCTGCTGATCCCATCCGTGTTCGGTGCCGCAGGCACCTATATCAATTACGATATCCTCACCTATCTGCCGCCGGAGTTGGATTCCATGGTGGGCGAAGGATATCTGGAGGACGATTTCAACATGGCCTCCACCTCCATGATCACCGTGGAGAATATGTCCACCGCGGACACACTTGCCCTCAAGAGTGAGCTGGAGGCTGTTGCGGGTGTAAAAAGCGTGCTGTGGACGAGCGACATCCTGGACGTAACTACGCCAAAGGAAATGCTGCCGGCCGACATCCAGAAATTCTTTTACAGCGAAAACGGCGCCACACTGCTGCTGGTCCAGTTCGAAAACCCAAGCGCCCATGCCGTGACCATGCAGGCGCAGCGCACCATCAAGGATATCCTGCGCAAGGACTGCTTCATCGGCGGAATGTCCGCCATTCTGGAAGACACAAAATTTCTGGTAAACCAGGAAATGCCTGTCTACATCCTGTGTGCCGTGGGGGCGTGTCTGGTGGTGCTGTTCCTCAGCATGAAAGAAACGGTTGTACCCCTCATCTTCATGCTGGGCATGGTATTCCCCATTGTCTACAACTTTGGCACCAATATCTTTCTGGGGCAGATCAGCTACATCACCGAGGCTTTGGCCACGGTGCTCCAGCTGGGCGTGACGATGGATTTCTCCATCTTTCTGCTGCACCGGTTCGAGGAAGAAAAGCGTTCCTGCCCGGATGAGGACGAGGCAATGGTGCGCGCCGTGCAAAAGACGTTCTCCTCCATTCTGGCAAGTTCGCTCACCACCATCGCAGGCTTCCTCGCAATGTGCACCATGCGCCTGACACTGGGGCGCGACATCGGCATCGTAATGGCCAAGGGCGTGCTGCTGGGCGTTGTCAGCACTGTGACGATCCTGCCCGCGCTCATCCTTACGTTCCGGCGCTCCATCGCGCGGCATACCCACCGTACCTTCATCCCTAAGCTGCGCCGCACCTCCCGTTTCGTGGTGCGCCGGTATATTCCCATCCTCGCAGCGTTCGTGCTCTGCTTCATTCCATTCAGCGTGGCGCAGGCGAAAACGCCTGTATACTACACACTGTTCGACAGCCTGCCGCAGGACCTCGCGGGGATTCAGGGTACCAGCCGCCTGAAAGAGGACTTCGGCATGACGACTTCCCATTTCATCATCGTGGACGACGGCTTGCCGGCCCGCGACATGGAGGCGCTCACCGATGAGATCGAGCAGGTGGACGGCATCCGCCAGGTGCTCAGCTATGAAAAGTTTTTGGGCGGCGGCGTTCCCCGGGAGGTTCTGCCCACCGAGGTGCGTCAGATCTTCTGCGCAGGCGGCCACGAGATGCTGCTGGCCAATTCCAGCTATGAGAGCGGCACCGAAGCTCAAAACGCCCAACTGGACGCTCTGAACGCCATTGTCAAGCGTTACGACCCCAACGGCGTGATTACCGGAGAGGGTGCAATGACAAAAGACCTGATCGAAGTGGCGGACGTGGATTTCCGCAGCGTCAGCATCGCCAGTATCGCAGCGGTTTTCCTCATCATCGCCATTTCATTCCGCTCAGCGTCCATTCCGGTGCTTCTGGTGGCCGCCATCGAAAGTGCCATTATGATCAATATGGGCATCCCCTATTTCACCGGCACGACGCTGCCCTTTGTGGCCAGCATCGTCATCGGCACCATCCAGCTCGGCGCAACGGTGGACTACGCCATCCTGATGACCACCCGCTTCCGGGAAGAGCTGAATGCGGGGCGATCCACCAAGGACGCCGTGCAGACGGCCGTGGAGCAGTGCAGCCAGAGCATCCTCACCAGCGGACTGACGTTTTTCGCGGCAACCTTCAGCGTTTCACTGGCTTCCCGCATGGAACTTATCAGCAGCCTGTGCCGTCTCATCAGCCGCGGCGCGCTCATCAGCATGCTTGTGATTCTGCTGGTGCTGCCCGCGCTGCTTATCCTGACGGCGCCTCTCATCCGGAAAACCACCTACCATTGGCTCAGCAAAGAAAAGGAGACGAAAACCGTATGAAAAAGTTATTGCAGAAAACCACGGCCGTTCTGGTAAGCGCGGCACTGGCCGTCACCTGCGCCCTGCCCGCCTTTGCCGAACAGCCCACAGAGGGCGTGACGAAAGACGAAAATGTGTTTCTGATCCTGAACCCGGACGGTTCGGTGAGCGAACAGATCGTCAGCGACTGGCTGCACAGCGATACCGGCTTTGACGCTGCGGCGGACCGCAGCACACTCTCCGGCATCACCAACCTGAAAAGCGACGTGCTGCCCGCGCAGGACGGCGAAAACCTGACCTGGACCACCGAGGACAACGATATTTATTATCAGGGCACCACAACGCAGACGCCTCCCGTGACCGTGGATATTACCTATACGCTGGACGGCCGGTCCATCACCGCCGATGCGCTGGCGGGCAAAAGCGGACACCTTGTGATGCGCTTGGCTCTGACCAACAACGAGGGACAGGAAATGGAGATTGCCGGCAGCCGGCGCAAGGTGTACACGCCGTTTTTCACTGTGGCCGCGGCCACGCTGCCCACGGGCTCCTATACCAACATTGCCGCACAGCACGGCACCGTGCAGACGGACGCAAAAACGCAGCTCGTCTGCTTTCTCGCCATGCCGGGCATGGCCGAGACCTTCGGCGGTCTGCTGCCGGAAGCGCTGTCCGGTCTTGAAGATTACATGCTGGACGAACTGGTCATCGAGGCGGACGTAAAAGACTGTACACCTCCGGCATTTATGCTGGCCGCAGCCACAAGCATGGACCAGTTGACCTCAGAGCTGGACATTCCCGACCTCTCCGGCCAGATGAGCCAGCTCGAGGATGCGACCGCGCAGCTCCAGAGCGGCGCAGCCACACTGCATGAGGCTACGGGCACGCTGCAGAGCAAAATGGACGAATTCGCCGCCAGCTACGCCACCTTCGACACCGGCCTGGACAATGCTCTCAGCGGCGCGCAGCAGGTGCAGAGCGGCGCGCAGAACCTGCTGGACGGTGCAAAAAGCCTGGACAACGGCACACAGCAGCTGGCGGATGGCACACAGCAGCTGAACAACGGCGCACAGCAGCTGGCCGGCCGGCTGAACGGCACTCTCGTACCCGCTCTGGAGGGTGCCGCCGCGCAGCAGGCAGCCCTGCAGCAGCAGATGGACGCGTTGGCAGACCAGCTCGGCCATGTGCAGCTGCCCGATGTGGACGCGCTGAAAAAGCAGCTCGGCGCAGGTGTGGGCCAGGTGTTTGACGGCGCTGCACAGGGTGCGGCGAAAGCCGCCGCCCAAAGCGTGGGCGACGCTGTAAAGAGCGGCGCACTGCAGGCTGCGGACGCAGCCGTTGCGCAGGCAGCACCGGCCGCGGCGCAGGGCGTTGCATCCACAGCCGCGCAGGATGTTTCCTCCGCGCTGGCAGCCGCGCTGCAGCCCTATGTGGACAGCGGAAAAATGACATCTGACGAAATGAACGCCGTCATTGCAAAGGCCGCCGGAGCGGCTCAGGGCGCGGCCGCCAAGGTGGATGCGGCAGGAATGGTTCAGGGCGCGGTGGACAAAGCCGTTGCCGGCAATGTGACCGTGGATGCCGACGCAGCGGCCGGACAGATCGTGGCCGCGATGGCTCCCGAAAAGGAGACCGCCGTAAACCAGGTGACCGCCGCACTGAACGGGCTGGACACCGCAGCGCTGAAGGCCATGCTGCTGCAGTTCCAACAGCTTTCCGGCGACGCGCAAACGATGATGGGTTCGGTAAAATCCCTGACGGACGCACTGTACAACACCGACGCTCCGTCGGACCAGAACACTGTTGTAGGAGCGGCCGGAGCTCTGGCGGCCGGCGCGCAGAGCGCGCAGGACGGCGCGGCCTCCCTTCGCGACGGCGCGGCGCAGCTCACCGCCGGCGCGGCACAGCTGAGCAACGGCGCCTCCAGCCTGAGCGCCGGCCTGACGCAGCTCTCCGGCGCAAGCAAAACAGTCCGTGACGCCATCGGCCAATTCCGCACCGGCGCGGGGAGCCTGAACGACGGCGCGGCACAGCTGCAGGACGGGCTGGACACCTATGCCAGCCAGGCCATCGGAAAGCTGACCGAGCTTGCGGGCTCCGCCGACACCTCCGCGCTGCAGGACGTGCTGAAGGCGCTGGAAACCCGCGCGCAGAGTTACACCTCTTACACGGGCAGTGCGGACGGCGTGCGTGCCAATGTAAAATTCGTGATGAAAACAGCCGGTCTGCCGGAGGAGGAAACGGCATCCTCTTCCGGCACGGAAGATTCGGAGGCCGCACCGCAGGACAAAACCCCGGACGCCTCCTTCTGGGACCGGGTCAAGAATCTTTTCTCCTGACATGCACGGAAAAAGCGCGTGGAACATTCCACGCGCTTCAGCTTGGCGCAAAAGCGTAGCTTTTGCGCCAAGCTGCCTACGAACAGGGCCTGCGGCCCCGTTCGCCGCGCACGGCGCGGGGTTATTTTAAATGAAAAAGGGGTTCACCACCCCTTTTTCAAACTTTTTCCCCAGACGTTTCTTTTGCCTCTTTGCCCTTTTCAACGGTCTGAAGCGCGTGGAATGTTCCACGCGCTTTTTCCGTGTGCCGCTTTCCGGCGGAGCAGGCTCAGCGCTTTTTCGCAAGGAAGCGCCACAGGCGCGTATACCAGGCCGGATTGTTTTTCCGCTAGGCCTTTCGGTACGCCTTGTCCGCCTCTCGGGTGGACATCGGGCGCACCACGCCGGGTGTCGCGCCCGCCAATTCCGTATTTTTGCCATACCGGACATGGGCCATTGGTTCGCGGAAAGACATTGCGCTCCTCCTTTTCTTTTCTATACTATACGTATCATAACATTTTTCAGATCTTGCTTCAACGACACGATGCAACGGCCACAGCAGAGCCGCATCCGCTACGGTTCTGCATGGTTGAACGCCCTCAAGCCCATCGCGCACGGAATGCGCGTGGCAGCGGAGGGCCACCCTATCCCCGCCCGCGTGCATACCGGCGACCGACGTGTCTGGCCAAAGGCGCACAGCTGTGCTACAATGTCAAAAACAACAGGTACGGAGGCAACCGGATATGGAGCTTTTAAAACAGCGGATCCTGCGGGACGGGCAGGTGAAAGAAGGCGGCGTACTCAAGGTGGATAGCTTTCTCAACCACCAAATGGATGTGACGCTGCTGAATGAGATCGGGCGTGAATTCCGCCGCCGTTTCGACGGAGCGGCCATCACCAAAATCGTTACCATCGAGGCGTCCGGAATCGGTATTGCCGCCATTGCCGCGCAGCATTTCGGCAGCGTTCCCGTCATCTTCGCCAAAAAGACGCGTTCGCGAAATCTGGACGGTGCGCTGTATACCGCCAAGGTCCATTCTTTCACCAAGGACATTACCTACGATGTGCAGCTATCCAAAAAATTTCTCGGCCCGCAGGACACTGTGCTCATCCTGGACGATTTCCTCGCCCGGGGACAGGCACTGCTGGGCCTCATCGACATCGTGCGGCAGGCGGGCGCGCAGTGCGCTGGCTGCGGCATCGTCATTGAAAAGCAGCAGCAGGGCGGCGGCGCGCTGGTGCGGGCAGCGGGAGTGCGCCTGGAATCGCTGGCCGTAATCGCCTCGCTGGAAAACGGCACGGTCACCTTTGCGCAGTGACCGGCATGCAAACAGGGCCTGTGCTCCACAATGGGGGCACAGGCCCTGTTTGCATGCCGCGCATGAAAAAACGCGCAGGCTGTTCGTCATTCGCCGCACAGCCGCAGGATCTGCTCCCGCGCGGGCATGGCCGGGATGGCCCCCTTTGCCGCGGTGGTCAGGCTGCCCGCTGCGTTTGCAAACGCGACAATGCGCTCCCACTGTGCCTGCGGCAATATCCGCAGCTCTTCCAGCGTCTTGCCCGCAAGGCACGACAGCAGCGCTCCCAGAAAAGCGTCGCCCGCGCCCGTAGTGTCCACCGTGTCCACTTCGCAGGCAGGCAGCAACCCGCGGCCCGCCGCAGCACGGTAGTACGCGCCCCGCGGCCCCAGCGTCACCAGAACCAGCGCCGCGCCCCGGGACGCCAGCGCGTCCGCTCCCGCCGCCAGCTGCACTTCGCCCGTCAGCAGCTCCATTTCTTCCTCCGATACTTTCACGATATCCGCCAGAGGCAGCGCGGCCAGCAGCGCTTCTCTCGCCCGCTCCGCGCTATCCCACAAAAACGGACGGTAGTTTGGATCGTAACTGATCATCGCCCCCGCTGCTTTTGCCTCCCGCGCCGCCTCCAGCGTAGCCGTGCGGCACGGCTCGTCCGTCAGCGAAACAGAACCAAAATGAAAGATGCGGCAGTCCCGCAGCAGCGCCCTGTCCACTTCGGCAGGCGCGAGCATCACGTCCGCGCCCGGCTTGCGGTAAAACGTGAAGCTTCGGTCGCCCTCCGGCGTCAGCTGCACAAAGGCCAGCGTCGTGGGATATTCCCGCGTCATACGCAGACCGCGCACGTCCACACCAGCATCCTCCATCGTCTTTTTCAAAAACGCGCCGAAAGCGTCGTCCCCCACCTTGCCGATAAATGCGGTTTTGCCGCCCAGCTTTGCGGCCATTGCCAGCACATTGGCAGGCGCGCCGCCCGGGTTGCGCGCAAACAGCGCCATCCCCTGGCTGTTTTCCCCGCTGGGTGTAAAGTCGATCAGGCTCTCGCCCAGCGCCACGATATCAAACATACTTTCCTCCTCAAAGTTTTTGGCTGAATTCCACCTTTTCCCCATTGGGGCCGAGGATGGTGAAAAAGCGCACGCCCCGCGCCCAAAAAGGAAGAAACCGCACCGCGTCGTCCAGCAGCTCGTATCCACCATCCCGCAGCAGCACGAACAGCGTATCCACGTCCGCGACGTCCAGCGCGATATGGTCGACAGCCCCGGCCCTGCCGGCCGCGCGGCCGGTTTGATAGGCTTCGATCATCAGTTCTTTCAGCTGCAAAAAGGCTACCTGTTCCCCCGCGGCTTCGTTGACCGTACGCAGCGCAACGGAGAAGCCCAGCCCTTCGTAAAAGGCCACCGTTTTCTCCAGGTCGTTTGTAGGCAGGCCGATGTGCTGCAGGCCATTTATGGTTTCCGCGATTTTTTCCACGTTCACGCCTCGCTCTCATCCACGTCGATAAGCACTTTCATCGTCGTCTCCCGATTCGCGTCGATGTACCGGTATGCCGCCAGATAATCCCGGAACGGGAAGTGCCGGCTCATCAGCGGCTCCAACCGAACCTTGCCTTCGTTCACCAGGCGAATGGCCTCAAGATAGTCCTCATGGCGGTACATCATGCTCGTGTTCAGATCCAGTTCATGGTCGTTGAGCACCGCAAGGTCCACGTTTGCCATACCCGCATACACCGCCACAAGGATGATCGTGCTGCCCTTGCGCGCGTGCCGGATGGCCTGTCCCATGGTCGTATCGTTGCCTGCGCAGTCGTAGATCACATCCGCCTTGTCCGGGCCGAAGCATTCTTCCAGTGCTTCACCGAAGCCGTGCTCTTTTGTGTTCACTGCAAAATCCACGCCGCATGCTTTTGCCAATTCCAGCCGCGGCGTGCTGATGTCGGTGATAAGCACCTGCGCCGCGCCCAGCGCCTTTGCGCTCTGGGCCAGCAGGATGCCAATGGGCCCCGCGCCCAGCACGGCGATCTTCTGTCCGCGCACATCCCCGGCGCGCCGCACCGCATGTACCGTCACGGCCAGCGGCTCTATCATCGCGCCTTCACTGTATGTCATCGTTTCCGGCAAAGGCGTCACCTTGCCCGCGTCCACGGCAAAATATTCACTGGCTGTGCCTGTCGTCTGGAACCCCATCACCCGAAGTTCCTCGCACAGATTGTACTTGCCGTGCGTGCACGGATGGCACCGGCCGCAGTAGACCTGCGGTTCGATGGTCACCTTCTGCCCTATGGCAAATCCCGTCACGCCCTCGCCCAACGCCGCGATTTTCCCCGACACCTCGTGGCCCTGGGTGACCGGATATTTTGTGAACGGATGCTCGCCGTGATACACATGGATATCCGACCCGCACACGCCGATCTTCATGATCTTTACCAATACCTCGCCCGCGTTGGGTGCGGGTACGGGCGCCTCCCGGAACTCGATGTGCCCCGGCGCCGTCATCACCTGCTGCAGCATTTTCTGCATTCTGAATCATCCTCTCCCGTTTGTACGCGTTCAGCGTTTGTTTGGCAGCACCATCACTTTGATGGATTCGCCGCCCATCTGCATTTTGATCGCCTGCTCCATTTCCCCGATGCCGAACGTGTGGGTGATGAGCGGCTCCACATTGATGCGCCCCGCACTCAGCAATTCCACAGCCCGAAGATGCGTATCCGGGTTGATGAAGGAGCCGCGGATGGCAAGCTCTTTTTTGTATACATCGAACAACGGCAGCGGAACCGTAGCCGTAGGCGCGGGCACACTGAACAGCAACACCGTCGCGCCGAAGCCCGCGGCCTCGAAGGCACTGCGTGTGGCCGCCGTGTTCCCCACACATTCAATCACCACATCCGCGCCGCTTTTGCCCGCAGCCTCCCGCACACGGGCGGACAGGTCCTCCCGGAGCGGGTCGACAGCCAGATCCGCTCCAACGGACAGCCCGGCGCTGCGGCGCAGTTCCACCGGCTCACTGAGAATGACCTTCGCCGCGCCGGAAAGGCGGGCCAGCTGCACCATCAGCAGGCCGATGGCTCCCCCGCCGATCACACATACTGTACTGCCGGGCCGTATACCTGCGGCATCGATACCGTGCAGGCAGCACGCCAGCGGCTCGGCCATGGCTCCTGCCTCAAAGGGCAGCTCCGGTGCCAGTTTGAAGCACTGTGCCGCCGGCGCTGCGCTGTACTGTGCAAACCCGCCGTCCCGGGTGACGCCAAGCGCCTGCAGATGCTCACAGAACTGCTTTTTACCGTCCCGGCAGGGCGTGCAGGCGCCGCAGTAAATGTTGGGGTCTACGGCGACATGATCGCCCGGCGCCAAACCTTTCACATCCGCGCCTACTTCTTCTACAATACCCGCATATTCGTGTCCCAGAACCACCGGCGGCGTCACTTCGGCCGAGCCCGCCTCGCCGTGGTAAATGTGGACATCTGTACCGCACACGCCGCACGCCATCACGCGAATGCGCACTTCGTCCGCGGCCAGCGGCCGTTTTTCCATATCCCGGACTTCAAATTCCCGGTTGCCCAGAAAAAAAGCTCCCTTCATCGTCGATCCATCCTTTCCGCATGTTCCCATGCCCAAAACTTTTTTAACTCAGTTTAAAAAGATTCCAGCATTAGAATGCGTCTTTTTTGATACGTTGTCAAGCGGTCTCTTCCAATTTTGTTGGAATCTCCAAGAATGAGTCTTTCTTTTTGTCAAGTTTTTAAAACGATTTTACAAAGTGTTTTGAATGTGTTACAGTAAAACCACAACCAGGCGGGAGGCACTCAGGATGGAGACAGTAAATCTTTTCGGCGCACAGCGCGGGCGGGCGGCGCAGGCGGCTGCATGGGCCATGGAAAAAGAACGTTTTTCCACACAGGAGATGGCGAACGCTCTGGCGGTGAGCACGCCCACGGCCATTACTCTGCTGCGCCGCCTAGAGGGCCACGGCCTGGTGCAGCCCTGCGGGGAATTCAGTTCCACCGGCGGACGCAAGCCCCGGGCCTGGAGCGCCTGTCCCGGCGCGCGGTACGTTGTCGGGGCCGACATCACTCTGCGCCATGTCAGCCTGGTGGCTGTGGATCTCTCCGGCCAGGTGACGCGCACGCAAACCCGCACTCTGGCCTTTACGCGTACGCCCGCCTATTTTCGGGCGCTCGCCGCGTTCATCAGCGAGCTGTGCGCGGAGCTGCCCCGGCAATCGGTTTTGGGCGTCGGCCTGTCCATTCCCGGCATCATCGGCAGCGGGCAGGACCTCGTCCTGCGCTCCCACGCGCTTTCCATTCAGGGACTGCGGGCCGATGAATTCGAACAATATCTCGGCCTGCCCTGCCGCATGATAAACGACGCAAACGCCGGCTGCCTTGCCGAGGCCTGGGCCGACGTCTCTCTGCGGGACGCGGTTTATCTCTCCCTGAGCAACAGCGTGGGCAGCGCGGTGCTCATCGGCCGCAGGCTGTATCTGGGGCACAACCTGCGTAGCGGCGAGGTGGGGCACACCACGCTGGTTCCCGGCGGACGGCCGTGCTACTGCGGCAAAAGCGGCTGTGTGGACGCCTACTGCCGCGCCGGCCTGCTGCACGGCCACACCGGCGGCAGCCTGAAAGATTTCTTCCTGCGGCTGCACACGGGTGACGCCGCGCTGCGCAGCGTGTGGGACGCTTATCTGGACAACGTAGCCGTCGTAGTGAACAACCTGCGCATGATGCTGGACTGCGACGTGATTCTTGGAGGCTATGTAGGCCGGTACATGGATGCAGAGCTGGCCGGGCTGCGCCGCCGCGCGGCCTTCCGCAACACCTTCGAGCCGGACGCCGGCTATCTCAAGGCCTGTGCCTATAAAAAAGAAGCGGCCGCCCTGGGCTCGGCCATCCCGTGGATCGAAGAATACCTGCAAACACTTTGAGCGCGCGGCAAAACCGCGGAAGGGAACGGTAAAGATGTACAAAGCCATTATCGCAGACGATGAGGAAACGGTTCGCCGTGGGCTTGTAACGCACTTTAACTGGGGCAAGCACGGTGTGGAAGTGGCCGGGGTATTCGACGACGGCGTCCCAGCGCTGGATTTTGTCCGCCGGAATGAAGTTGACATCATCGTCACAGACGTGCGGATGTCCCATATGGACGGCATCACACTGGCCAAAAATGTGCTGGAGAGCTATCCCGGCGTCAAAATCATATTTATCAGCGGCTATGCAGATGTGGGATATCTGCGTGATGCTCTGAAGATGGAAGCCGTAGACTATATCCTCAAATCCATCGACATTGACGAACTGGACGCGGTGATCACCAAAGTGGTGGCCATGCTGGACCAGAGGTCTTCCCAGCAGCTGGCCCTGGAAGACATGGCCCGAAAGCTGGAACAAAGCATGCCGCTGCTGCGCCAGCGCCGTTTGTGCGATCTTTTGCAGAACAATGACGAAAGTGAGGAGGACATTCTGCAAAGCATCGAATTCCTGGGTATTCCTTTGAACAGCCAGACACATTACGCCGTGCTGGTACTGCGGCTTCAGCCAAAATCAAAATGGCTCACCATGGGCAGCATGCCTGAAAAAGACCGCATCACCTTCAGTATGGCGCTGGAAGAATTGTTTGCCCGCGTATTGGCGGAATACGGCGTCAATGTCGTGTTCAAAGGGCGGCTTTCCGAATACATCGCCATTTTGGACGTAGAACATGACGAATACGAAGAAGACCTGTTGAGCGTGGCCGAGCATCTGCAGGCGCGCATACGCAGCGAAATGAAACTGGATACCATGATCGGCATCAGCGAGCCGTTCCGCGGGCTGCGCAGCGTACGCTCCGCTTACGCCAATGCCTGCGAGGCAATCAGCCGCTGTTACCTGATCGGCAAGGATATCCCGATCTCCATCAAAAAATATGAGGACGACGGCAGCGGACGCACTCTTCGCGAACAAGCGGAAAAAGAGATCTGTGACAGCATCCTCAATGGAGATACGGCGGCGGTGCATCTGGCGCTGGAGCGCGCCGTTGCCGGCATCCGCGCCCTGCCCGGCGAGGACGAGCAGCAGAATTTCATGCTTTTCCTTCTTTTGCTGCCCACGCGCCTGATGACCAATATGCGCACGGAAAATATGGGCCCCTATGCCTCACACCTTAAATTGACGGCCAGCTTTCTGCAATGCAACAGCCTGGGAGAGCAGGAGGCGATGCTTGCTTCCGTATATGAAGATTTGACCCTGCACCTGCAAAAAATGAGCACGCCTCACACAAATACGGTCATCAAGCGCGTGCGGGAGATCATCGCCGCGCAGTATATGGAGCAGCTTTCAGTAACAAGCCTCGCAGAAGCCGTATATCTTACGCCCACCTATCTGTGTGTGCTGTTCAAGCAGGCCACAGGAAAGACCATCAACGAATACATCACGCAGGAGCGGCTGAACAAAGCCAAAGAATTTTTAGCGCAGACAAACATTCATCTGTATGACGTATGCTATAAGGTGGGATACCTTTCCCCCAGTTATTTTTCGCGCCTGTTCAAAAAGTACACGGGCCAAACGCCGGGCGAATACCGCGAAAACATCATGCTGAACGCCCGCCCCGCGGCCGAAAAGGAGGCGGAGCAGCTTTGAAACAGGCGACCGCCCGCTTCAGGCGTCCCGCAAACGGCGGCGTCCGGCTCGGCCGTGCCCGCAGCGCCGCCCGCCTGCTGATGTTCGTGCTTTTGCTGGCTGCGCTGGTGCTTCTGACGCTGGCCGTATTCTACTACACCCGCAACACCGCCCAGGCCATGGAAGCGGAGCTGTGTCAAAAAATGCTGGTATCCGCCGGGCAGACCCGCAACAACATCGATTACCGTTTTGAACAGGTCAAAGAGAGCGCATCGGCATTGATCGGCACATTGTATCCCTATCTCAATTCAGACGCGGACACAGCCGTGCAACTGGAAGAATACGCCAAGATACGCCGCGCGCTGTCTGAACAGCTGGACAAGCATATGATCACGCGCCTGCGGCTGTATGTGCCCGACGAAAAAATTTATTCCGGCCAGAAAACAACGCTTTACTCCTTGGACCCTCTGTCCAGCCTTGGAGAAAACGGGTCCGTTTATCAAAAAGGCGGCGTATTTTGGCACGGAACACACCTTGTCAGCCTAGGCATATCCGAGCCCACCGCCGTTGTTTCCTGTGCTGTGGCGCTGAAAAGCCAGGCGGATTACGACAAGCTGTGCGGTGTGCTTTTTGCCGATGTGAGCGTTTCTCAATTTCATGAGATATTTGCCGCAGGCAGCACCAACCATGACGAAATGTTCCTTGCGGATGCGCAGGGCCGTATTCTGGCGCACACAGACGACGCGCATCTGGGCGAAACGGCCCTGCCGCCGTCGCTGATGGAGCAGGTGTGCAGCCTGGGCTCCGGTTATCTGCTTGAACCGGACGTCATCCTCGCATTCAGCCGGCTTGAAACGACGGAATGGTATGTTATCTCCTCCATGCCGCGGGCACAGGTCTACACCATGGATTCCGGCGCGGTAAACACCATTGTATCCATGTGGGTAGTCGCGTGTCTGATTTTGTTTATCATCGCCGTCACGGCAGCCTACAGTCTCAATCTCAACCGTACCGTTAGCCGCCTCAACGCAGCCATCCATACGCTGGATGCCGAAAACGGGACCGGAAATACCGATTCCTGCGCGGGACGCCGCAAAGGAGGCCTCATCACGCTGGAACGCGATACCGAGCAGATCGTACGCTCCATCGCCGCTGTTGTGGACGCCCGTTACCGCGACAGGCTGGCTATTTCCGAATATCAAATGGAGTCGCTGCAGGCTCAGATCAAGCCGCATTTTCTTTACAACACGCTGGATGTCATCAAGTGGATGATCCTGGACAAAAATCCGGATGACAGCGTATGGATGGTGAACGCGCTCTCTCGCTACCTGCGCATGAGCATCAATAAAGGCGAAGCCATCGTACCGCTGTCCGACGAGCTGGATCTTACCCGCACCTACCTCGGTATCATGCAAAAACGCTTCTCCCATCAGTTTGAGGTGGAGTATGATTTGGATCAGGCTGCAATGGAATGCCTGATCCCCAAACTTTCGCTCCAGCCGCTGGTGGAAAACGCATTGCTCCACGGCATTTTGTACTGTGACAAAACGGAAAAGCGTCTGGTCATCCGCGCATGGCGTTCCTCCCGCGCTTTCGGTGTAGAGATCGAGGATAACGGCAACGGGATGGCGCCCGAAACGGCACAGAAGCTGACCGAGCTGGATATCCGCACCAGCAAAAGTTACGGCGTAGCCAATGTACATAAGCGGCTCGATATCTTCGGCCAGGGGAAATGCAAGTTTTATATCTCCGCCCGCAAAGGCATCGGCACCTGTGTGATGATTGAACTTCCGGTGCAGCCCCATGACAGCGATTGAACGCTCCTGTACGAGATCGTCCGCAGAGCCGCGAAGGCGGCTCTGTTTCATTTTTTTGATTCTGTTTCATTTCTTCTGCGCCCATGCCGAAAGGCATGGGCGTATTTTTGTAAGAAGTCTACAACGTCTTTGAATTGAGCAACAATTACATAAAGAACGGACTAGAAAACGAAATTTTGTGATATTTACCACAACGCTGGCCCGTACTACAATTGATATCAGAGAACAAACAGCCCGGAACGCTCCGGCAGCTGAATGGAAAGAAAGGGTTTTACAATGAAGATGGCACTTGACACAACGGCTGTACCGTCCGGCGGACTGAGAGCCAAAACCGGATTGCGGCATAAACTCCACAGTTTTTTTGTGTATGTAAAGCATCATCCCATGCTGTATCTGATGCTGATACCGGGCTTGTTTTTCCTTTTTATTTATAAACTCGCGCCGCTGTATGGTATTCTAATCGCTTTCAAGGACTACAATATTTTTCTGGGAAGCAACCCCATCGATGCCATCGGCTTGAGCGACTGGGTGGGGCTTGAACACTTCCGGCGCCTGTTCGCCAGTTCCCAATTTACGAAAGTGCTGGCCAACACGCTGATCATCAACGGATTGAAGATCCTCTGGCTGTTTCCCATCCCTATCATCTGCGCGATACTTCTCAACGAGATCCGCCGCGCTACCTACCGCAAATTTGCCCAGACCGCTATCTATATGCCCTATTTCTTTTCATGGGTCGTCATCTTCGGTATTTTTTATTCGCTGTTTGGTTCTTACGGCATCATCAATACCGCTATCACCGCGATGGGCGGCACGCGCATCGGATTCTTTACCGATAACAGTGTATTCCGCAGCGTGCTGGTATTTACCGAAGGCTGGAAAGAAGTCGGCTACAATACGGTCATTTATCTGGCGGCCATCACGGGGATCGATATAACGCTGTATGAGGCGGCCCGCGTGGACGGTGCCAGCAAATGGCGCCAGATTTGGAACATCACCATGCCCGGCCTGCTGCCCACCATCGTCCTAATGCTCATTCTCAAGGTGGGCTATATTTTGGAAACGGGATTTGAGCAGGTGCTGGTATTTTACAATCCTGCCGTATATGAAGTTGCAGATATAATCCAGACTTATGTATACCGTCTGGGTATGGGGCAGATGGATTTCCCTCTGTCCACCGCTTTGGGACTGTTCAACTCCGTGGTGGCGTTTGTTCTGATCGTAAGCGCCAATGCGATAAGCCGCAAGCTGCTGGGACGCAGCATCTGGTAAGAAAGGGGATGCAATAAAATGTTAAATACCAAAAAGAAACCGCTATACCGTGAAAAAGGCATTCCCCTGTCCGGCAGTGAAAAATTCCTGTCCGGCTTTGCCTACATAGCCATGGCATTGCTGAGTCTTATCGCCATCCTGCCCTGTCTGCACGTCATCAGCAAGGCTGTCAGCAATGGGCCGGACGTCACAGCCGGCAACGTTTACTTCTGGCCCGTTGGGTTCCAGCTTGAGACCGTCAAGTATGTGCTGACCCAGACTTCATTTTTTACGGCGCTGAAAAATTCTCTCATCGTTACGGGAGCAGGTACACTGCTCAGCCTGTTTACGACGATTACGACAGCCTATCCCCTTTCCAAGCCCGGCTTCAAGGGGCGCAGGGTCGTTTCACTGCTGTATGTCATCAGCATGGTGTTTTTCGGCGGTATGATCCCCGCTTATATGGTCGTACGAAGCCTGGGGCTGCTGGATACCTATGCCGCCTGCATCCTGCCTTTCGCCATCGTGCAGTTCAATATGTTCATTGTGAAAAATTATTTTGAAAGCCTGCCTGAAAGTGTAGAGGAATCCGCCCGGATCGACGGCGCCGGAGATCTGCGCACGCTGGCGTCCATCGTGTGCCCCATGTCCAAACCGGTGATCGCCACCGTCGGCCTGCTGTATGCGATCAATTACTGGAACAATTATTTCCATGCGATGATGTATACCCGGTCCCCGGATATGAACACCCTTCAGGTATACCTGTACAATATCATCAACAACAGCCAGGATTTTATTCAAAATCTCGCCAGCAACAACTACATGGCCAATATCACTTCCGAAGGCATGGTCGCGGCCGCCGTCACGCTGTCCATCATTCCCATTGTCGCCCTTTATCCCTTTGTGGCCCGGTTTATGGTACAGGGCATCACAATCGGCTCCGTCAAGGGATAACCTTTTTGGATCCATTCCGGGATGCACCGGTAGGAGATAGTCGAATCGATCAAAACAGGAGGTAACAAGATGAAAAAAGCATTGTCTATTCTGCTGACCGCAGCGCTTCTGCTCACATGCCTTGCAGGCTGCGGAGGCGCCGGAAGCGCTTCGCCGTCCGGCACGGACACATCCGGCACCAGCCAAAGCACGGCGGGCGCAAACGTCCCCGCATTGAAGGGCCCGGGCAACGTAACATTAAAGCGTCTGGGGTATAACGTTGCATGGGACCCCACCACCGATATCATGGTGGACGTTCTCAAAGAGACCACGGGTTATGATGTGGAATATTATGCTCTGCCGGCCGAGAATGCCGACGAAAAGCTTGTGATGGAGGTTGCCGGCGGCGCCTCCTATGATATCATCCAGTGCTCGCCCGACCAGTTCCAGACACTGATGAGCCAGGGTGCCCTTATGCCCCTGAACGATCTGCTGGACGTCTATGGCCAGGATATCCTGAACGGTGTATCCGAGGATTCCTGGCGTGCTGTCTCCGGCGAGGACGGCAACATTTACGGCATTCCTTATAAATATCCCTATGCCCAGGAGGTGCAGGGCTTTATGGTATGCCGCTGGGATCTGATGCAGGAGGCAGGCATCGAGGCCATCCCAACCACGATCGACGAATTTTATGACTGTCTCGTAAAATTAAAAGAACATTTCGGAGATCAATACATCATCTTCTCTGGCCCGTACCGTTCCGCCTCGGAAGGCAACGGCACCTGGATCTTCCCGCAGGCCATTGCCGCGGCGTTCGGCATCTACAACGACTGGATGGTAGATGAGGACGGCAATGTATATTATATGACGGAGCATGAAAACTTCGGAAAGATGATCGAATTTCTGTCTAAGTGCCAGCAGGAGGGTCTGCTTGACCCCGACTGGGCCGTAAACACCTCGTCCACCGTGCAGGAAAAGCTTGCAGGCGGCAAGGCGATCATCGCTCAGATCAACCGCAACGGCCTGGGCGAGACCACTCCCACCATGCTTGAGACTCTGGGCCTCACTTACGATGACCTCGGATACATCGGCGCACTGAAAGGCTCTGACGGTACCTGCAAATACATGCGCACGGAAGCCATCAACTTTGTCACTGTCATTCTGCGCGGCTCGGAAAACGCCGCCGATGCCGTGAACTGGATCAACCTGAAGCAGCAAAACCAGCTTTATATCAACATCGGTGTGGAAGGAACTCACTTTAACTATGATGAAGACGGCGGCATCGCCCCCATCAACCCCATTTTTGCCGAGGAGCGCGGCAATTCCTACTGGTATATCGACTCTACCAACGAGGAAGAGTTCGCAACCGAATGGCCGTCCCGCGTCCGCAAATCCGACGCCCAGTGGGCAGGTTTCGAAGCTGTTACTTTGTATGCCAACGAAAATACGCCTGAAATTTTTGTAAACAATGATTTCGCCTTTAAGCCTGCCACCGAAAACTATGCCAAATACAATACAGCACTGTTCAGCAGCATGAACGATTATATCCTGCAAATTCTGGCCGGGACCAAAACGCTGGACGATCTTCCCACTTTCCAGGCGGACTGGAAAAATGCCGGCGGCGATGCAGTTCAGGCTGAGCTGCAGGCCTGGTACGACAGTTTTTATGGCTGACCATATTCCAACCGCACCAAAAGGGGCCTCAGGCCCCTTTTTTGTGGAAGGTTGCAGATAAGAACGGAGGAATTGCTATGGACAAAAGGCCCAATATCCTTTGGCTTTGCACAGACCAACAGCGGTGGGACACGATCCATGCTTTGGGCAATTCATTCATTGATACGCCCAACCTGGACCGCCTGTGCCGCCAGGGTGTCGCTTTCACCAACACATACTGCCAAAACCCCATCTGCACACCCAGCCGCGCCAGTTTCCTGACAGGGCGTTATCCGTCTTCGATCAACGCCAATATCAATGGGGCGTGCAACCTGCCGGAGCACTGCACGCTGATCACAAAACGCCTTGCCGACGCCGGATATTATTGCGGGCTCGTCGGGAAACTGCATATCACCTCGGCCTGGAACGATTACGAGCCACGCATGGATGACGGCTATTCTTATTTCTGTTACAATCTCGCGTCCGGGCATCACCTGAACAGCCCCGGCAACCCCTATGTGGAATGGCTGAACCAAAAAGGTGTGGACTGGCATGATATTTTTACCTCCGATGAAAAGCACGATTATCACTGGTACCGCTCCGACGCTCCTGCGGAGCTGCGGCAAACCGCATGGCTGGCGGAAAAAGCCGTCTCCTTTATACGGGAACGGTCCGCCTGCGAGCAGCCATGGCTGTTATCGGTCAACTGCTACGACCCTCACCCGCCTTATGACGCGCCGGCGGACCTGGTGGAGAAATATCTTGCCCGCAATCTGCCCGACCCCATTTACAGCGATGCCGACCTCGCTCTGAACAATAACCTTAAAGATTTTTTCTTTCAAAGTACGGCCCATCCCACAGACGATGCGATGCGGAGGAACAAGGCGTCCTATTACGGGATGATAGAATTGATCGACAGACACTACGGACGCATCATTGACGCACTGGACGAAATGGGGCTGCGGGAAAACGCCATCGTTATTTTCAATTCCGATCACGGTGAAATGCTCGGCGACCATGGGCTTACCCATAAAGGCTGCCGCTTTTACGAGGGTATTACACACGTCCCGCTTATTATTTCCCTGCCCGGTACCTTCCGGCAAAACGCCGTGTACGGCGGCCTAGTGGAACAAACCGATCTGGCCCCCACCATCGCCGACCTGTGCGGCATCCCACCAGCCGACACCCATGGGCGCTCCCTCGTTCCCGTCCTCACAGGGCAGAACGCGCCGGCGCCGCGCAAATTCGTGCGCGCTGAGTTCTACGATACGCTGGAGGTGGATATGAACTACGACGGACTTCGCGCCCCTGGAGAAATTCAGGCGGCCGGCAAACCGGCCGAAAGCTGCTACGCAACCATGTATTACGACGGACGGTTCAAACTCAGCGTTTATCACGGCATCCAATTCGGAGAGTTGTACGACATGGAAAACGATCCGCAGGAACAGCACAATTTATGGTATGACAAGGATCATCAGGATGTCAAACAAGCCCTGATCCTGGATTCTTTCGGAGTTTCCACAAAATATTCGCGCCCGGGGCAGACCAGGCGGGGCCGCTATTGACCCCGCACCTCAGGCAGAACAAAAGAGCGGAGGTAAACAATGGAGACCGTATCCTTTACCAGGCAACTATCCGTTGCTGAAAATGTAGACGTTCTGGTAGTCGGCGCCGGCCCCGTCGGTATCGGTGCCGCTGTCTGTGCGGCCCGCAATGGGGCCCGGACCCTTGTGTTTGATCAGAACGGATGTGTAGGCGGCCAGGCCACAACCGGCCTCGTCGGTCCGTTTATGACCTGCTATGATGCACAAAACAAGAAAATGGTCATCCGGGGTATCTTTGAGGAGGTTGTGGCCCGTATGAAAACTCTGGGCGGCGCCGTTGATCCGGCCGATGTAGAGGCGGAAGAACCGTTTTCCGGCTTTTATAAAATCGGCCACGCCCATGTTGGCCCCTTTGACCATGAGTGCTTTAAACTGGTATGTACACAGATGCTTGCTGAAAGCGGTGCAAAGCTGCTGCTGCACACCCAGTTTATAGATGTACTGCAAGAAAACGGCCGCATCACCGGTGTCGTAGCCGCCAATAAATCCGGCCTGTTTCTGTTTCGTGCCAAAGTTGTGATCGACTGCAGCGGCGACGCAGACGTTGCTGCACGCTCGGGCGTAAAATTTGAACTTGGGCGCGTGGAGGACGGCAATATGCAGCCAGCCACGTTGTTTTTCCGTGTCGGCAATGTGGATACGCCCCGCCTCAAAGCGCACATTCGGGAACACCGGGATGAAATACGCCCGTTTTACGGGCCTTTCAGCTGGCTGATCCGGGAGAAAGCCGCAGAATGGGGCGACGTGCCCCGAGGCGAGGTGTGTCTGTTTGAAAGCCCCGCAGCCGGGGAATACCGTTTGAACGTTACCCGAATCCTGGATGTGGACGGTACAAACGCGGAGGATCTAACCCGCGCCGAACTGGAGGGACTGCGCCAGGCGCACCAGGTATTCGGATTTCTGAAAAAATACGCGCCCGGCTTTGAAAACGCGCATTTCCTTGACACTGCAGCTACCATCGGCATCCGCGAAACGCGGCATGTCGACGGATTATACCGGCTCACCGTTGACGACGTGCGGGCCTGCCGTGTACCGGATGATTCCATCGCCGTCATGGCGACCAATATGGACACCCACAATAAAAACGATCCCGGCGGCACCTACTATACGCTGGAAAACGGTCCGTTTTTTGGTGTTCCTTACCGCTGCCTTATCCCGCGCGGAATCTCCAATCTTCTGGTGGCGGGACGTTCCATTTCCGCCGACGCAATGGCCGGCTCTGCCATCCGTATGATTCCCTGCTGTCTTGTGTTCGGCCAGGCGGCGGGAACCGCCGCAGCTATGGCCGCATCCGGCGCCTGCGATCCGTCCCGTGTCGACGCTCAGGCACTGCGCAGCCTTCTGCTGCAGCAGGGAGCTTATCTGGGGCAATAGCTTGGTCACACGCAAAAGCCTCCCGGCGGGAGGCTTTTGCATTATTCATTAAAGAAAGCGGGCGGCAGCTGAAAATGCTACCGCCCGTTTTTTCATACCGTCATTATTTGCTGTACAAATCTACTCCTTTTGATTCCAGCGCCGCCTGAAGTTTTTTCACATCCAGAGTGCGGGGCGTACAGCCTTCCCGAACACACAGTGCCGCCGCCATCCCCACAGCCTCGCCCATCGCCATGCAAATTGACATCACCCGGTAAGATGCATGCGCCCGGTGTGTGCCCGAAATGCACCGTCCTGCAGTGAGCAGATTCTCCACCTTGAGCGGCACAAAACAGCGGTAAGGCAAGTCGTAGGGCATTACATACTGTATCCTTTCCTCCGCCTGGCCCGCTCCTTCCGGATTATGGATATCCACGATGAACTCGGCCTTGTGTACCGCCACATCAGAAAAGCGCTTTCCCGCCGCCAATTCTTCCGCAGTAACAGTATACTCCTCCATCACACGGCGTGTTTCCCGCACGCCCAGCGTAGCGCCGCTGGCAATGCACCTGCATTTTTCATACCCGGGCAGATTCTCCCGAAAGAAATGCACCAGTATGTCGATTTGGCGGCGCAGCTCCAGCTCCGAGGAATAAAGCGCACGCACGCAAGTAGCGTCTATGCCGTTGCGCTGTGTCGTGTTCACCTGCCGCTGTCCGGGATGCGTGGTACGGTGCAGCCGCACAGCCGCCAGCTGCTCCGGCAGCAGCCCCTGCCGCGCGCAGCGCGCACAGTAATCAAGAAACCGCTCACCGTTCAGCTCCACATCGTCTACGTCGCCAATACATGCCACAGCCCGGCTCTCGTCCACACCATCCAGTGTAAATTCCAGCGTCACCGGCTGCATCAGTCCATCGGCGCGCCCCTTTTCCACAGGAGCGCCCGCAAACCAGGCCACGTCGCCATCCCCGGTGGCGTCTATCACGATTTTCCCCTCCATGGCGCGCAGCCCTTCCTTGGTTGCCACCAGCAGCCCTTCCAGAGAGGCGCCAGCCATAAGCGCGTCCACGACGGGCGTCTGCAGAAACACATCAAGATTCTCACATGAAACAAATTCGGCCAGAACCCGTTTGGCCTGTTCCATATCGTGGGCGACGCCCACCTCTCCGATCATATCATTCTCCGGTACCCCCAGCAAGGCCATCAGCTCATCCCGCATGGTCCCACTGCCGACCATACCCAATATCGGCCCGACATAACCGGCCGTCAGATTTCCTCCCAATACTCCGTAACGTTCCACCAGCGCCACGCGCGCCCCGCTGCGGGCCGCTGCCACCGCCGCACATATCCCCGCCGGGCCTGCCCCTGCTACCACGACCTCATAAGAGCCCAGCACCGGTACGTTTTTTTTGTAGTCGACTGTCGTCATCCTCTTCCCTCATTTCCTATGCCCATGCAATCTATTCGCCTGCTTTGCTTTTTGAAAGCCCTGACGCTCCTTTAAATCAGCGCACCCCATTTGCGCAGCATGGCCTGCAGCGTGTGCACATCGGCTTTGTGCACGCTCGTGCCCGCACAGGCACACTGGGCGGCGGCACAGCCCGCCGCCTGGCCCAGCCCCATCACCGAGGCCTGCACCCGCACCGAGGCTGAAGCCACCTGGTCGGCTGAAAAACAACGCCCCGCCACCAGCAGATTGTCGAAGCCCGGGACGATCAGGGAACGATAAGGGATATAGGCCGCGTTCTTTAGAAACTGGCACTTCTGCGTCGTGTCACCCGCGGTATGGATGTCAATGGGATGCGCTCCCCGGCTTACGGCGTCTTCAAAATGTACGGCATTCAAATATTCTTCTCCGGTGAGAACATGTTCGCCTTTTATATGCCGGGTCTCGCGCACGCCCGTTTGCGCGGCGGTAAACAGCAGTTCTGCGTTTTTGAATTCCGGAAAATATTTCTTCAGCAACGCTACAAAAGCGTGTACGTCCTCCCTCAGCCTGCATTCGGCACGGGTCGCCTGGGCAGGGTCCAGCATATCCGCGGGCGTCCTGGTCATGTTCACCATTACTCTGCCGTCGCGGTGAATACTGCAAAACCAAGGGCCGCCGAATACTGGAACATCCTCCGTCTCAGCCAATTCACGCAGTTTTGTCTGGACGCGCAGATTGTGATAATTGAGCCCCTGCTTTTCATGATGGATCAGCTCCAGAGCGTCCGTATCCACGCCGCCGATACAAAAGCACAGGGAAGGCGGCTGAAGCGGCATTGTATTTTCCTGCATCGGCACACCCGCCATAGCGCAGAGATCGCCGTCTCCGGTGCTGTCGATCACATATTTTGCCTCCAGCGCCCTGGGACCGCTTTTGGTGTCCAAAATCACATGCGTTATCCTGCTGTCCTCCCGCACGCAGCCTGTGAGCACTGCGTGAAAATGCAAATCAACGCCGCTCTCCAGCAGCATCCGCTGCGCGATCAATTTATAGCATTCCGGATCATGGGAAATATTCCCCAACGGATGCTCTACCTCCGCTCCGTCGGCTTCCACCATACGCTGTACGAATTCCCAGGGAATCCCCCCGCATACCAGCTGTCCGTTGTAGGTGAATACGCTGATCGGCACTACAAGGGCCGCCGTAGCCATACCGCCCACAAACCCATAGCGCTCTACCAACGCGGTACGGGCGCCTGCGCGCGCAGCGGCTACCGCTGCGACCCAGCCACCGGGGCCTCCCCCGCACACTACAACGTCATAGCTTCCCATCACAGGGACGCTGCGCGTCTGCACGATCTGTTCCATCTCCGCATCACTCCTTTTTTGTTCTGTTTTCATCATACTCTCCGGTGATTGCAGCAGGCAAGAATCTGGACCTATCTTTGAAAAAAAGCGACAGAATCATAACAAAGCAACATAAATGACCGCGCCCGGCCGTTGTTACGGCCGGGCGCGGTTTGGTTTTGTTTTCTGCCGCTACGGCAGGCTCACGTCCTGCGAGCTTTTCAGATACTCGCGCAGCGTGTGCCCTGTCTCGCGCTTGTAAAACTTGGAAAAATAGTGGATGGAGCTGAAGTTGAACAGATCCGCCAGTTCGGTGAAATTTTTGTCCATTTGACGGATGTGATACTCGATACGCCCCACCACGCTTTTGCGATAGTACTGCATCACACTGTATCCCGTCACCTCACGGAACAGCTTTTTCAGCTGCGTCTCGCTCAGGTTGAAATGGCTGGCAACGTCCACAAAGGTGATGTTGTTGTAGATGTTCTGATCCAGAAAGGTGACGACCTGGCGTACGATCTGATACTCCATCCCCAGAGACTGCATGGGCAGCGACTGCACCTGTGCCGGGCATTCCTGCTGCTTGCGGTAAAGCGAGATCAGCAGCTGCTCCAGCAGATTGCGTATCATCTGCTTTGCGCCGGGCAGATGCTCCGGTTCATGCGGCGCATCCTTCCGGTAAACCAGATTTTTGCCGAAGGGCTTATCGTATACCTGTTTTCCTTCCTCGATCATCTCCCGGAACAGATGGCGCTCGTGCATGCTCAGGGTAAAAATATGGTCCCTGAACTGCTCCAGCATCTCCAGCTCGCCGTTGAAGGATACCACAAAGATGTCGCAGTCCGCGCCATCCTCAGCGTCGGGCGCGCCGTCCGTTCGAAAGTTGTGGAAAACATTGGGATGGTGAAAAATGATCTGCCCTTTTTCCAGCGTATAGGGCTCGGTGCCGTTGATGCCGCTGGCACGCCCCTTGTCCACATAAATAATTTCCCAGAAGTCATGGCTTTCCCCCGCAAAGCGGTAACCGCTTTCATGGTGAAAATAATACAGCGTATAAAGCTCTTTCACGCTGAGCACTGGCTCGACAGGTACCGGCTTGAGCATCGTTCCTCATCCTTTGACTGCGCCGGCCGTTGCGCCGGACATGATCTGCTTGGACAGCAGCACATAAATGATCACCGTGGGCACGAATACGATCACCACACCCGCGAACAGGCCCTGATAATTGCCCGTCGTCTGCATACTGGTCACCAGCGTCTGCAGCGCCACGGCCAACGTGCGGTTGGCCTGCTTGCCGGAGAACACCAGCGCCCAGATATATTCATTCCAGTATCCGATGAAATTGAAGATGGTGATGGTCACGATCCCCGGTTTTGCCAGCGGAAGGATAAGCCTGTAAAACGAGGTGATATGGCTGCACCCGTCAATGAGGCCGGATTCAAATACCGTCATGGGCACCGTGGCGAAAAAGCCCATCAGATACACCGTTGTCGCGGCAATGCCCGTGCACAGGTAGACCAGGATGAGCGTGCCGCGGAAATTGTGCAGATTCGCCCGAACCAGCATCATGTACAGCGGTGCCAAAATCATTACGCCCGGCAGGCCCAGCGCAACGGAGAACAATGTCTGGAACAGGCGGCGGCCGCGGAACACGAACTTCGTCATCACGAAAGCCGCGGGCGCGCAGAAGACAATGAGCCCCGCACAGGCGCAGACCGTGTACAGCACGCTGTTGAGGAAATAATCCATGATGTGATACCGTTCCATCACCACTTCATAGCCGCTCAGGTCCAGCCCGGCGGCCAGCAGGTCGTTTTGGAAGATGTCCCGGGTGGGCGTGAAGGACGCCAGCACCACCCAGCCGATGAGTGCGACCGTGAAGGCGCACCAGCACAGGATAAGAGCCTTGCCCAGAACGTGCACTGCCTTTCCCGCCCAGCCGCTGACGCGGCCTGCGGGAGGGCTTTTCTGCCGCAGGCAGAAAGACGGATATTTTCGCATAGGGGCCGTCCTCCTTACATCTCGTATTTTTCCTTCGGGAAGATCAGATTGATGAGCGCCATCGCCGCGACGGTAATCAGGCACAGCACCACGCCGATGGCCGCGCCCATGCCCACGTTCGTGCCCGACGCCACCGCATTCGAGCTGATGGACGTACCGAAGATCTGGTCGTACATATAGCTGGCGGGCGTGATGGTCGTGGGGTCCGACGGGACCACGCTGAACACGCGGGACCACAGAAAGAAGCCGATGCAGCCGATGGTCCAGAAGGTGAACTGCGTTTTAACATTGTCCGCGATGAGCGGCAGGGTGATGCGAAAAAAAATCTTTCCTTCCGTCGCGCCGTCCACAAACGCCGCCTCGAACAGGTCGTCCGGGATCTTTTTCATGGCGGCCATGTACACCAGCAGGTTGCCGCCGATGCTGCAAAAGCAGAAAGCGATGAGCATGGACCAGAACGCGTATTGAGTGCTTGTCCATGGTATGGCCGCAAGGCCGTCCAGGCCCAGCGCCTCGAACACCGTTTTGAGCAGGCCGTACCGGCTGTTGTACGCATACTGCGTCCACACCGTGATCATGGCCACGGGCGTGATGACCGTGGGCAGATAGATAAGGTTGCGCCACAGGTTGCCCATGAACATGCCCTTGTGCAGTACCCAGGCAAAAAACAGCGAGATCAGAAATACCGCCGCGCCTCCCGCCAGGAAGATCAGCATCATATTCTTGAACGATACCCGGAACAGCTGACGGCTGAACAGGTCTACATAATTATAAAGCCCTACGAATTCCCAGGTATCCCGCGCGGCGCTGATATCCGACACCTCAAAAAACGACATCTGAACCGTGCGCAGCACGGGATACAGATAAGCGATTAAAAATGCGATCACCACGGGCGAAAGGAACGCCAGATACATTCTGCGCAGCCCTTTTTTCACCGCTGCCCCTCCTTGTTGCTTTGCCGGGAAGCCTGCCCCCCGGCTGTATCATTTGAAAAAGCGGATGCCGGCGCGCATTTGTGCGCGGCCGGCATCCCTATCCTGTTTCCTTGTTTTATCCGGCCGGCGTCAATATTTGGAAGCTTCGCCCGTCAGGGTGGATACCGCCTTGTCGGCCGTCGTCTGCTGGGTGAGCACCTTGTTCATCTCCATTGTAAACACTGCGCTCACAAACTCGCTGGAAAGGTCGCAGTTCAGGCTGGCCACCTTGTCCGCAGCAGCGATCACATCCGTGCATTCGGCACGGGCGCCGGGCCACTCGGAGCCGACGGTCGCCGGAGCGCCGCCCTGCTCGGCCAGATAGTCCTGCACTTCCTTGGACGCCACATAGCGCAGGAACTCCTTCGCCGCCTCGGGGTTCGGGGAGCCGCTGTATACGGCCAGGGGAACACCTCCGACGGAAACGTAGCCGCTGCCCTCAGCTCCGTCTTCCACCTGCGGGAACGCGAAGAACCCCCAGGGGAAGTCCTCGCCCGCCGTGTCGGCCACCTCGGAAGGCATCCAGCTGGCGTTCAGGTACATGGCCGCCTCGCCCAGCGCGAATTCCTGCTGGCCGGCGGGATACTTATTGGTGGCTGTCTGCGGGGACATAAACGGCGACAGCGCCTCCATGGCGGCAAACGCCTGCTTCACTTCCTCGGACTGCCACGCCGGGTCGGACGCGCTGGCACTCATGGCTGCGATGGTATCGCTGCCCACCAGGCGGGCCAGATAGTTGTTGGGGATCAGCGTCATGTATGCGTCATCACAGGTGACGGCATTGATGCCCGCGTCCTTCAGCTTCTGGCATGCTTCCATGAATTCCGTCCAGGTCTCGGGCGTTTCGGTGATGCCCGCCTGCTGGAACAGATCCTTGTTGTAGAAGAAGCCCACCACCCAGGGGAACATCTGCACGCCGTAGTATTTGTCCGTCTCCAGCCCGGCCTTTTCCTGTCCCTGGGCGTTGGCGAGATTCAGCACCGGCAGAATGCTCTCGGCCACGGTCATATCCTCCTGGCCGAGGGCCGGCTCGTTCATCATGTCCGTGATGTCAAGATAACGGTCCGTGCTCTTATCATACGAAAAATTGTCCAGGATGTCCAGCTGCTCGCCGCCCTCCAGCGCCGGGCCGGTGATGTCCTGGTTGGAACGGCCGATCCACTGGATCTCCACCTCGCAGTCGGGGTAGTCCTCCATGAACATATCAGCGGCCTTTTGGATGGCCATTGCCTCGGGCTCTCCCTCGTTGTACATGGACCAGTACACGACCTTGCCCGAAAGCTGCTTGCCGGTGGCAGAGCCGCCTGTGGAAGCAGAGCCGCTGGCGGAGCCGGCGGCCGGCGCTGAAGAAGAAGCTGCGCCCGAGCATCCGGCGAACACAGCCAGTGCCATCGTCAGCGCAAGACAGAGTGCCAATATTTTTTTCATTTGCGTTTTCCTCCTAAAAGATCCTTTGGAAAAGGCTGCGTCGCCCTTCCTGTTCTGCACTTTCAGTATAACAAGGACGCCGCGCAATGTATTTGTCTTTTTCGGCGCTTGTTTTACTGTTTTCCGGCACCATCAAAAAATATTATCATATTTTTGCAGCAAAATGAACAAAGAAATTTAAATCATTTGCAAAACAGAGTCCTTTTTTATTCATTCTGTTTTCAATATTGAAGCATCAAAAAACGATCTCCTTAACAAAAAAGACAAATTCCGAACTATGCTCACAGCTCCACGGGCAGGCTGCGGCCATGTTCCAGGCGGGAGCGCTCGGCCAGAAGCGCCACCAGATGGCTTTCGATGGAGTGTTCCACAGAAGAGAGCATCTCGTCGTCCCGCCCGCTGGCCAGCAGTTCTACAAACTGTTTCACCATAACGGCGTCTCCTCCGCCATGCCCGGCCATGGAACCGTCCGTTACATTCAGGTCCATTTCTTCGCTGTGGCCGAAGAAGTCGTGCCACACCAGGTGGGAGAGATCCATATTTCCCTCCACACAGCCGTGGGTACCCATCACCTTGATGGTGCGGTAGCACCGTTCGGTGAACGCGGACATGGTAAAATTGATGGTGGTGCCGCCGTCCAGCTCGATATTTACCACCTGGTGGTCCACAACGTCGTTGTCGCAGTGATAAACACAGCGGCCGTAGGGGCCGGTGCGCAGCGCCTGCTCGATGTTCTCGGGTGTGGGGTGAGGGTCCAGCACGTTAATGGGCCAGTGCACGCGCCCCGCGCGTACGCTGGTGCGGCCGCTCTCCAGATAATACCGCACCGCGTCGTAGGGACAGCCGGCGCGCACAGCGCAGTCCATGCAGCGCTGCGCCGCGCCTGCGGGGGCTTTTTCCGCACGGAACAGATAATTGTTGCCGTAAGAGCTTACATAGCGCGCCCGCTTGCCCGTAAGCCAGATGAGAATGTCCATATCGTGGCAGCACTTTGCCAGGATCATCGGGCTGGATTCGTCCGCTCGGCGCCAGTTGCCGCGCACATAGCTGTGCGCCTGATGCCAGTAGCCCACCTGTTCCATGGCCTGGATGGTTACCACCTCGCCGATGCGGCCGTCCTCGATGATCCGCTTGATGGCATTGTAAAAAGGCGTATAGCGCAGCACATGGCACACCACCACATGGCGCTGATACCTCCGCGCCAAACGCAGTACCTCCAGGCAGCCCTCAATGTCCACCGCCACTGGTTTTTCCAGCAGCAAATGGTACCCCCCTTTCAGCGCGGCCTCCGCATGGACGACATGCTGCCGGTCCTGCGTGGCGATGACCGCCGCGTCCGCCAGCTGCGGCTGCGCAAACAGTTCCTCCGCCGTTGCGAAACAGCGCTCCGCCGGGATGTTCCACTCCCTTTGCGCCAGCTCCAGCCGCTCGGGACGCGGGTCCGCCACTGCAGCGATCTCCACCTCATCCGGGTGCTCCATGGCATAGTTGCCGTAAATGTCGTGGCCGCGGCCGCCCAGGCCTGCGATGACCATCGTGATTCTTTTCATTGCATAACCATCCCTTTCCCTTTTCCCCGTTCCGGCTCTTTCGCGGGCCGCGGCGCGGGGGCGCCTGTTCTCAAAAGCATTTGGATGCGCTTGCGATCTCGCGCCAGAAATACACGCCGTGCAGGCGGCTGGTGCCGGGCGTGCGCAGCAGGAGCAGCCGCCCGTCCTCCAGCTCCTCCAGGCGCTGCACGCTGCCTGCGCACCAGTCTTCCGTTCGAGCGGCGGCCGCTTCCAGGCGGGCCTGTACGCCGGCCAGCCGCAGCTCCAGCACTTCAAACCCCTGCGGACGGCATTCCGCCATCCACAGCTGCCGCCAGCATGTGCGCAGCGCTCCGCAGTCCTCTGCGGCCTGCCGCGCCTGTCCGGCCAGCGCTGCCAGCCGGGCGCGGTCCTGCTTTTGGTAAGCGCGGTACAGCTCAAGGCCCAATTCCGCCTTGTTTTTCAGCACGCGGGCCAGCAGCTCATAAAAACGGTACAGCAGCGTCCACTGGCCGCCCTCCTGCGCATATGCGGCAAACTCCGCCTCCAGCGAGGCGTAGTGCTGCGCAAAGCCCAGCCCTTCGATATCCAAATCGTACAGGCCCAAAAGCGGGTCTTGATACAGCAGAAATTTTGCGGCATTGGGCAGATCGCTTTCAGCGTCCAGAAGCGGCGTTTTGTTGAACGCGCTGATGCGCGCCAGCACCCGCCCGTCCGCGCCCGTGCAGGCGGCGAGCCTGCGGCAGATGTGCCCGCGGTCCATCCCGCCGGTATAGCAGAACTCCGCCCAGGCCTGCAGGCCCAGCAGCATCGCCTGAGGGCTCGTCTCTCCGCCGTCGTCGCCCCATGTGGTGATCATCACATCCGTCACGCCGTTTCCGAGGCAGGCACGCAGCGCGGGCTCCGCTTTTTTGAAAAACACGTCATAGTCAACGGCCGGGCCCAGCCACGTCCACATACCGCCCGCAAACCGCAGCGGCGCGGCAAATTTCTGGTGCAGGCGGATGTATCTGTCGTAGAACGCCTCGTCGTCGTGGTAATAATCCCAATATACCAGCGTCATGTCCGCGGGCGCGGCGTCTATTACCGTCTGGGGGATCTCGATGTCGTCCTCGTAGTAATCATCGTTGGGGCTGGCGCAGCGGAAATACATGTCGCTCCACATCATTGGCTCAAAGCCGTGCTTTCGGGCCAGCGCGCCCACGCGCTCCACATGGCGCAGCATAATGTCAAAGCTCTCGTGATAGCCGTTCTTTTTCAAGTACCCGCCCAAGCCCAGATTCATGGCTTCGTCCATGCCCAGGTGTATTTTTTTCGTGCGGTAGCATGCACGGCACCGGCGCAGCATGGCCTCGATCAGCCGGTAGGTTTCCTCGTCCCCGGCCAGCAGCACATCCGGTGTATCCCGCAGAGGCGCGCTGCTTTCCCAATGCAGAAAACGTTCCAGATGCCCCAGTGTCTGGATGCAGGGGATCAGTTCGATGCCCAGCGCCGCCGCCCAACCGTCCAGCGCACGCAGATCCTCGGCGCCGTACCTTCCCCGCTGGTAGCCGAAAAACGGATATTCCGGCAGCACATAGGTATCCTCCGTATATAAGTAAGCCTCGTTGTAGCCCATCAGCGCCATGCGGCACAGCATCCGCTTGAGCGCATCCACCGTCATCACTGCATTACGGGAAAGGTCAAAACTGGCGCCCAGGCCGCGGAACACCGACGCCTCGGTCTGTTCAAAGGGAGCCGTGCCGCCTGCCAGGCGCTCCCGCAGCAGGCCCAGCCCGCGAAAAAACTGCGCTTCGCCCGCACCAGAGAGCTGCGCCCTGCTGCCGTCCCAGGAAATGCCCGGCACACCGGCTTCACTCCAGCGCACAGGTACGCCGTCCCCGGCCAGCTTAAAGCCGCCCAGCACCTCCAGCTCCCGCACACCCGTCTCAAACCGCCGCGCGCTTTCTTCCAGATAGATCCGCACTGCCATGGTCCCTCCTGTCCTGTATTGTTCTTTTTTATCATACCGCAAACCGCAAAAAAAATCAGACGCATTTTTTGTCTTTTCAGACGCATTTCTCGGTTAAAAATCTCCTGTTTTGCTTTTTTGCGCCGTTTTTCGGCAAAAGTACCGCATCAAAAAGCACAATACCGTTTCTCAATTCACGTCCGGCTGCGGCCGCCGTTTTATCTTTTTCGTTCTTTTTTTGCATCTTTGGTCTGTTTGTTTGACTGCGGGCATCCTGCTTTCTATAATAAGTGCAATGCCGTCCGGGCATGCGCGTCAAAAAACACCGGAAAGAAGGAATCACCATGAAAAAAATCGGCTTTATCGGCTACGGCCTGCGCAGCGAGACCATGATGAAAGCATTTACCGGCGCGGGCCTTCCTCTCGCGCCGGCCGCTGTCGCGGACCCGCGCCTGGAAACGCTGCAGCCGCAGCTGGCCCGTGACGGCCGCTTTGCAGACACCCGCTATTACGCGGACGCGGAGGAGATGCTGGACCGTGAGGCGCTGGATGCCGTGTTCATCGGCACCCGGTGCGGCCTGCACGCCCGGTACGCCGCCCTTGTGATGGAACGCGGCCTGCCCCTGTTCCTGGAAAAGCCCGTATGCATCGATGAAGCGCAGTACGCCCGGCTGCTGGCCGCGCCGCCCGCGCAGCGAGGCCGCGTTATGGTCTCTTTCCCGCTGCACGTCACCTGCATCGTACAGGAGATGAAGCGCCTTGTGGACAGCGGCGCGCTGGGTGACGTCGTTTCCGTGCAGGCCGTCAACAATGTGCCTTACGGCGGCGTTTACTATCACAGCTGGTACCGGGACGCCGCCCTCACCGGCGGGCTGTTTCTGCAAAAAAGCACCCACGACATCGACTATATTACTCACATCCTGGGCAAGCGTCCCGTCTCGGTGGCCGCCCTCACCTCCAAAATGTATTTCAAAGGCAACAAGCCTGCGGGGCTGCATTGCCCGGACTGCCCTGAATACCGCACCTGCCCGGAAAGCAGCTTTGTTGTGGAACACCGCCGCAAGGAAGAGCCCTCTGGCGAGCTGTGCTGCTTTGCCAGGGACACCGGAAACGAAGATGTGGGCGCGGCGCTGTTCACCTGCGAAGACGGCACGCTCATTTCATACCATCAGACATTTCTTGTAAAAAACGACGCCGGGCGGCGCGGCGCGCGCTTTATCGGCACAAGAGCCAGCGCGGAGTTTGATTTTTACACAGCACAGCTCCGTGTGGACTATTACGACGAACGCCATACCGCCGTCCATCAATTTCATTATCCGGAAGGACTGGTGCACTTCGGCGGCGACGAGGCGCTGGCCCGCGGCTTTGCGGAAATGCTGGAAGGCGCGCCCAGCCCGCTTGGGCTGGAGCACGGGCTCGCCAGCGCAGCCGCATGTCTTGCAGCGCGGCGCGCGGCGCAGACCCACCGGGAGGAAACCATCGAATACGGCTTCTGAGCGGCGCTTTTCCGCAGCGGAAGCGGGAGCAGAGCAGGCGCTCAGCTCCCGCTCCATACAAAATAGGGTACGGGGATGCTGCATTCAGCCCCCAGCGTCCCGTCTGCTCCGCCGGGCGGCATACACACCCCAAACAGGCAAGCGCCCTATGCTTTTCAGCATAGGGCGCTTGCCTCACTTCAGCCGCGGACGGCCGGAAGATTTATTGCTTTTTGTATCCGCACTTCGGGCAGACGCCGTTTTCATTCAGCGCGATGCCGCACAGCGGGCAGCGGTCAATTTCATTTTTCGTGTCAAATTCCGCGCTGGCAGCGTTTACGCCGCTGGTAAAAGTGAGCTTCGCAATGTTCAGCTTATCCTTCAGCAGGTCATAAACGATCTTGATCATGCCCTCAACGGTCATGGTCTCCTTAGTGACGACCAAACGGCAGTCCGGATATGCGGTGGCAAGCTCTGTCTTAAACGCCTCGCCCTTCATAACGTTGTTGGGATGTCCGTTTTTGATGCCCTGTTTCTCGTATACGTCAAGGATCGCAGGCAGCAGGGGGTCATCCTCCCGCAGGATCAGCGCGTGGTCAAAGTTTTTCAGAACGTCCCATGCGGTTTTCTGAATCTCATTGCAGGGGAACACCATGTTCACGCCGGCATTCACGCTGTCCTCCACTTCAATGGTCAGAACACCCGTATGGCCGTGCAGGTACTGGGCTTCGCCCTTGAACCCATAAAAGCGGTGTGCATATTGCAGGTCTAATGTTGTAATGCTTCTCATAACTTACTCTCCTTCTTCTTTTTATATTATTTACGGGGGTCTCCGCGCCCGTATGCGCATCTTTTCGCGTGATACCATGTCCTTGCTTCCGCCGCGTCCCAGACGCCTGTATGTATAGGCTCCGGCTGTTCTTTGGGCAGGATGTCTTTCGAGTTAATTTAATTATATATTAAATAATATTTATTGTCAATAGATAATTAAGACAATTAACTCTTTCCCTGAAAGCAGTTTTTATTCCGTCCCCGGCCGACAGAAAAGCTCAAATTGGAACATTCAAAAAATCAGGGCAAAAAAGTTCCAAAAGCAACATTTTAGTACAAGAGAAAAGCAGAGCGAAAGGATATATTGTAAGTAAGGCCGAAAGGCATTTTCAACCGAGAATAATCAAAAAGGGGAAAGCAGTATGAGCATTCTGACAGACATTTCCGAAAACCTCCAGCGGGGCAAAGCCAAGATCGTGAAAGAATTGGTTCAGCAGGCCATCGACGAAGGCATTCCGGTGCAGCAGATCCTGGACGAGGGGCTGCTCAGCGGCATGGGCGTCATCGGCGAGAAGTTCAAGAACAACGAAGTGTTCGTGCCCGAGGTGCTGGTGGCGGCCCGCGCCATGAACATGGGCGCCCAGCTGCTGAAGCCGCTGATGGCCGACGCGGGTGTGGAAGCCGCGGGCAAGGTGTGCATCGGCACGGTCAAGGGCGACCTGCACGACATCGGCAAAAACCTTGTGAAAATGATGATGGAGGGCAAGGGGCTGGAGGTCGTGGACCTGGGCACGGACGTTGCCCCCGAGACCTACGTGCAGACGGCTGTGGAGCAGGGCTGTCAGATCATCTGCTGCTCGGCGCTGCTGACGACGACCATGGGCATGATGGAAGAAGTTGTGAAAAAGGCCGAGGAAGCGGGCATCCGCGACAAGGTGAAGATCATGGTTGGCGGCGCGCCTGTCACCGAGGCTTTCTGTGAGCAGATCGGCGCGGACAAATACACCGCCGACGCCGCCAGCGCCGCCGACGCCGCCGTCGCTCTCTGCCGCGCCTCCGCATGAACGGGGAAGGCTGAAACTCAGAAAACAGAAAAGAGGCAGGCGAATGAAAAGAGACATGAAACGCTGGCTGGAAGAGCTGCGCGGCGCTCCTGTTAAAAAGGCGATGCCCGTGCTTTCTTTCCCGGCCATCCAGCTTATGGGAATCAGCGTGCGGGAGCTGATCTCCAGCAGCGACGCCCAGGCGCGCGGAATGCATCTCGTGGCCCAGCGCACAGACGCGGCCGCGAGCGTGAGCCTGATGGATCTTTCCGTGGAGGCCGAATGCTTCGGTTCCGCGATCCGCGTTTCGGACGAGGAAGTTCCCACCGTTGTGGGCAGCATCGTTTCCACCGAAGAAGAAGCACGCGCGCTGGCCGTCCCTCCCGTGGGCGCCGGGCGCACCGGGTTATACATCGAGGCCATTGAAAAAGCGGTCGGCCTGATCACCGACCGCCCCGTGTTCGCCGGCGTCATCGGGCCATTCTCACTGGCCGCACGTCTGCTGGACGTGGCCGAGATCATGATCTATTGCTACGAAGAACCGGACATGGTCCACGTCCTGCTGGAAAAGGCCACACAGTTCATCACGGAATATTGCAAAGCCTACAAAGAAGCAGGCGCGAACGGCGTCGTCATCGCAGAGCCCGTGGCCGGGCTGCTCTCGCCCGCTCTTTCGGCAGAATTCTCCGGCCCTTATGTCAAGCAGATCGTGGATGCTGTTCAGGACGATTCGTTCCTCGTCATCTATCACAACTGCGGCAACAGCACCATCCAGATGATCGATTCCATTCTGGAAACCGGCTCCGCCGCTTATCATTTCGGCAACGCTATTGATATGGCCGAAATGATGACCCATATTCCGGCCGGCACGGTGGCTATGGGCAACGTGGACCCCGCCGGGGAGTTCCGGAACGGCACGCCGGAATCCATTCGTGCCGCCACGCTTGGCGTGATGGACGCATGCTGCAAGTATCCCAACTTTGTGATCTCCTCCGGCTGCGATATCCCGCCGCTCTCCCGCTGGGAAAACATCGACGCGTTTTTCGCCGCCGTGGATGAATTTTACGCCGGTACTGCCGCAGGCCGCGGCTGAACCGGGCCTTAAAACAAGGATGTGATGAAATGGATTACTCCGCACTGGCCGAGCAGGTGCGCGGGTTGGGCGCCTATAAGGCAGGCGTGGTCGATTTGCAGGATGTCCGCTTCGACCGCGCGTTCCGCGCAATGTGCGAAACGAACGCCTGCGGCAACTACGGAAAATGCTGGATGTGCCCGCCGGACGCCGGGGATATCGATGCGCTGATGAACGAAGCCAAAAGCTACCAAAAAGCGCTTGTGTACCAAACGGTGGGGACGCTGGAGGACAGCTATGATTTTGAGGGCATGATGGAGGCGGCGCGGCTGCACAACGAGCTTTCGCGGGCACTTGCCAAATGGTTCGCCACGCTGCCTTTCGCCAAAAAGCTGCATCTGGGTGCGGGCGGCTGCCACATGTGTGGGGTGTGCGCCAAACGCACGAATGAACCCTGCCGGCATCCGGAGCTTGCGATGCCCTCTCTGGAGACTTACGGCATCAACGTCTCAGAGCTTGCCGCCTCCAGCGGCATGAAGTACATCAACGGGCAGAACACCGTAACTTATTTCGGCGCGCTGCTGTTCTGCGAGGCATGAGCGCCGGCGGGCGGCAGTCAACTGTGGGAGGGAACGCTTTGGCAAAAGTGAGCGTCAACGGAACACACCTTGAAGCGCAGATGGGTGCGCTGCTGAGCAGCGTCATTCTGCCGCACCATGCACTGGAAATGCCCTGCGCCGGATACGGCCGCTGCGGCAAGTGCCGCGTCGTCGCCCACGGCGCGCTGAGCGCCCTTTCAGACGCAGAGCGGGAACACCTTTCCCCGCAGGATATCTCCCGGGGCGTGCGTCTGGCCTGCTGTGCCCGTGTGGAGGGCGACTGTACGGTAACGCTTGAGGGTGCTGCCGCCAGCCAGATCCGTTTGGCCGGCGAGATGCCGGATTTTGTGCATGACCCAATCTTTTCCGTCTGCGGAGCCGCAGTGGATATCGGCACGACTACGCTGGCGTCCTGCCTGTACGGGCCGGACGGTACGCTGCTGGCCCAGGCCAGCGCGCCGAATCCGCAGGCGGGCTGGGGCGCCGACGTCATCTCCCGCATCGAGGCCGCACTGCACGGCAGCGGCGATGCGCTGGCCGCCTCCGTGCGCGCCGGTGTGCGGGCACTGGTGTTGGAAATGGCCGCTTCAGCGCATATCTCCGCTGAAGCAGTGGACGCGCTGGTCATCACAGGGAACACCGCGATGCTGTACCTGCTCACGCAGACAGACCCGGACTGTCTTTCCCATGCCCCGTTCGCCGCTTCCCGCCTGTTTGGAGAAACGCTTGCGGCTGGGGAGCTTGGCCTGCCCTGCCCCCATGCGCAGGTATATCTGCCCCGCTGTATGTCCGCTTTTGTGGGTGCGGACATCACCACGGCGTTGCTGGCCAGCGGCATCTGCTCCAAGCCGGACACCCGCATGCTGGTGGATATTGGAACCAACGGCGAGATCGCTCTTTGGCATCGCGGGCAGCTTTCCTGCTGCTCCACGGCCGCCGGGCCCGCCTTTGAGGGGGCCGGGCTTTCCATGGGGATGGCCGGAAAGACGGGCGCAGTGGATCACGTCCGCGTACAGGACGGCGCACTGCAGGCCCACGTCATTGGGGGCGGCGCGCCGAAAGGGATCTGCGGCAGCGGCGTCATCGACGCGCTTGCCTGCCTGGTGGAGCTGGAGCAGCTGGACGAAACCGGGCTTCTGGAGCAGGACCCTGCGCCCGTTGCTCCGCCTGTATGCCTGACGCAGAAAGACGTCCGCATGGTACAGCTTGCCAAAAGCGCCATCTGCGCCGGGCTTAGCACGCTGCTGCGCGTGGAAGGGCTTTGCGGGGCGGACGCCGCCGAGCTGGCCGTCGCGGGCGGCTTCGGCAGCTATCTGGATGTAGACAGCGCGGGCCGCATCGGCCTTCTGCCCGAAGAACTCGTTCCCCGTGTGCGCGTGCTGGGAAACGCGGCCTTGAGCGGCGCGGCCATGCTTTTGCTGAACAGGGGCTTTATCCCCCGCAGCGAGGCCCTGGCTGCCGGAGCGAGGACGGTGGACCTTTCCACCAGCGCGGAATTCATGAACGCCTATACCGAAGGTATGTTTTTCTGACGCTCCCAAAGGGGCTTGCAAAAAACGTGCCTGTCCTGTACACTGTAGCATATACAATTGCATATTGCGCCGCGCATTTCCGGGGAAGCGGGTGAAACTCCCGCGCGGTCCCGCCACCGTATTGGGCTTTGCCCTCAGCCGGGGTACCGGGCACGGCGCTGTTCTCACGATTTACGATGGATGGATCGTGCGCGTCTGTTTTGTCAAAAAAGCCGCGCTCCCGGTCCGGGAGGCGCGGCTTTTTATTTTTGCTTTCAGGAGGAATTGAAACATGTCTGCACAAAAGAAAAAAACGCTGATCATCGTCTGCGCCGCGGTCGTTCTTGTGGCCGCAATGCTGGCGGTATGGTTTGCCTTTGGCCCGAAGGGTACCGCCGGGCAGAAGGCCGTCGGCGTAACCGTCGTATACGCCGACGCGACCACCGATGAATTCAGCTTCTCTACCGACGCGGAATTTCTGCGCCAGGCACTGGAGGAGCAGAAGCTTGTCGAAGGCGAAGAATCCCAATACGGTCTGTATGTAAAAACAGTCAACGGCGTGACGGCCGACGAGGCCAAAGAGGAGTGGTGGTGCTTCACGAAGGACGGCGAGGATGTGATGACCGGCGTTGACTCCACCCCGGTCGCGGACGGCGACCACTTTGAGATCACGCTGAAAACCGGCTACTGAGATGGGCAAGACGCGCAGCCTTGTTACCGCCGCGTTCCTCGCGGCGGTGCTGGTGGCTTCTAAATTCGCGCTGGACGGCCTGCCCAATATCGAGCTGGTGAGCCTGCTGGTCATCCTGTACACGCTGGAATATCCGCGGCTGGCCGTGCCCGCCGTTTATACCTATGTCTTTGTGTACGGCCTGCTCAACGGCTTTGGCATCTGGTGGTTCCCGCAGCTGTATATTTGGGCGGTGCTGATGCTGTTCGCCCGGCTGATGCGTCAAAACCGCTCTGTGCTGCTCTGGGCCCTGCTGAGCGGGCTGTTTGGTCTTTGCTACGGCGCGCTGTACGCTGTTTCCTACGCGGTGATGAACGGCGGCATTGCCGCGGGCGTTGCCTGGTGGGTAACAGGCATCCCATTCGACCTGCTGCACGGCGCGGGCAATTTTGTTGTGGCGCTGCTGCTTTATAAGCCGCTGCGCTATTGCCTGCAGCGTACAAAGCAGCTTGGGCCGCAGGCATAAACTGTATTATATAAAAAGCAGACGGAGCTTTCAGCTCCGTCTGCTTTTTGTTCCTTCCGTCAGTCCTTCCGGGAGACCAGTATTTTTTCCCGGTATTCCCGCGGCAGCATCCCCGCCACACGTTTGAACACCTTTGTGAAATAACTCTGATCCTCATACCCCACAGCCAGGGAAATATCCGTCATGCGCAGCTCGCGGCGGCGCAAAAGTTCCTTCGCCTTGTTCACACGCACGCGGTTGAGGTACTCGTTGAACGTCACGCCCGTCTCCTGCTTGAAAATGCGGCTCAGGTAAGCCGGAGAAAGATACACCATCCGGGCGGTGTCCTCCAGCGTGATGCGCTCTTTGTAATTGGCGCTGATGTACTGTGTACACCGGTGGATGATGTTGGCGTGCTTGGCGTCCGAAAAGCGGAACAGGTCGTCCATAAAGTGGTTCACCACACCTGCAAGCCACAGGCAGAGCGAATCAATGGTGGTGAATGCGCCGATCCTGTAACGGTATTCATGACTCAGCCGCATCGTGTGCTCTGCGTCCGCGCCGTTCTCGATGGCTGTCCGGGAAATCAGCACCAGCAGCTCATACAGACGGGATTTCACAAGCTCCATATCCCCGCCGTCCACGAACAGGATCGCGCCCAGCAGCTCGTTCAAAAGACGGCGCGCGCCGTCGCGGTCCTTCCGGGCCACGCACTGCAGCAGCACATGCTCCTTTTCAAACGGATAGGGCGGCGGCGCTTCCTCTTGCTTAAGCTCCAGGATATAGGAAGTGATCTGCCCCTGCAGCTCCTCTGAATGGCCCGACTCCATCATCCTGTTTTCCGCCGAAACATTGTTCATAAACCCAACGGCCATGAACAAAAGCACCGAAAGCTGCGTCACCCGTTCTGTCGGCACAAAGAGAATATTCTCCAGCACCTGCACCGCGGCCTGTTTCTGTGCCTCTGTGAGGCGGACATTTTCCGTCAGCTCGCAGGCGATAAAATCCTGTTTTTCTACCATAATGAACGGGCCGACCGTGATTTTCGCCTCGGCGCCGCCTTCGCCCAGAATCGGAGAGACAAAGCATGTGAGCCCCATCGGACAAAAATAGATATACTTGCCGCCGAAGCGCTCGGCCTCCGTCATACCGTAGATATGCGCCTGCACGCACCGGTCATGGGAGGCGCCTGCGGCGGCGCACATGCCGCAGCTCTCGCAGCCGTACCCGTATTCATCAAAAGCCCTGCCGGTTTTGTCGGACAGCGTGCAGCCCAGACCTGTGGATTGGGAAAAGGCCTTTGCACATTCCCGCGCCAGCCTGCGGTCGAATTGCTCGTATTCCATCTGCGTTCCCGCCTTTCCCCGTGCGCTGCTTTTCTCTCCTTTATCATACAATTTTTCGTTTGGAACATCAACAACATTAAAGCAAAAAAATCCCAAAGGCAGCATTTACCGACTGCGCCGCATCCGCTTTATACGGTATGAGCCGCCGTTTTACCATTCACCGGCAACCTCTACTGCAATCTTGTGCCACTGCGCCAGCCGCTCGGGATGGTACTGCACCGTGCTGACATCTTTCAAAATCAGCTCGCAGGTACATCCGTTCTCCTTTGCCGCGCGGCAGGTCTCCTGCAGTTCCCTGCGCACAAGCTCCGGTTCAAAGGAAGCAGCCGCCAGATAGGCCGGGTTCGGCTTGCGGGAGATGACATAGTCGCCGTGGATATGCTCTGCTCCCGCTCTGATATCCGCCCAGGGGCTCATGGAGATCTTGCGTACGTTTTTGATCTTGCGGATGTAATCGATCCGGTTGTGCAGCGGCTCACAGCAGCCGTAATAGACCAGGCCGAACTGCTCCAGCAGCGGCTTGACATATTCGACCTCATACTCTTCAAACATCTGGGGCGAGACAGACCCCAGCATCTGCGCCAGGCCAAATGTCCATACATCTCCCGGCCGAACGTTTTTTTCTTTGTCCTGCGGCAGCTCATCTGTATACGCGCCCGTACAATGTACCGTCGGCTCATATGCGTCGAACAGCTGCTTTTCCGTCAGCTGGTCGATCAGGCTCTGGCAAATGTCCGCCATGCGTCTGGCCGCCTTGTGCAGCAGCTCCGGCTCGTCCGCAAAAAAGAAGAAAAAGTTATCCGTCCCGATCGCCTCCACAAGGTCGTCCCAGATACCGCAGTGGAACATGCGCACGCCTGTCAGGCGCACCGGCAGTATCCCCGACACCATTTCGCTGACCTTTTCCCAGCGCTTTTTGTCCTTCGCCTCGTCCACGCGGATGTCCGGGAATTTCAAATTTTCAAGGTCGCTTTCGCTGCTCAGCTGGCTGACATACGAGTGGCTCACCACATCATTTTTTTCGTCAGCGGCCAACGTCACTTCCCGGCGCACAACGCCGTGGTGGTACCCCTCGATGGTTTTGGGCAGTTCCAGATACGGCTCGAATACTTTGTCCGCGGGAAAATATTTTGCCTGGTACAGCTGTTTGCGCAAAGCATCCTCCACAATACGGGCGTCCGCATCCCTGCACCGGAGCTTCAAGTCCCCGTCCACATCCAGCTCATGCCAGGGCAGCTGGTCCATCATGATCAGAGGGCGGCATTCGCGCAGCCCGTTCAATGCCTTCCACAGAGCGCGCCGCTCTTCATTTACGGGCGCAAACGCGACCTCCCGGTATTCTTTTGCCAGTTGTGTAAGAATTTGTTGATCCGCATTCATGCTTTCCGCTCCTTTCGCCGTGCCCTTCGGCACGGGCTTCTTTCACAGGACATCTTTGCTTCCCCGTCTGTCTCTGCCTCAAAGCTCCAGCTTCATCAGTCGTGCAATTGCAAGAATATAGATGCGCAGCGCTTTGTACAGTTGCGCCATTTCCATGGCCTCGTCCGCACCGTGGGGGGCGCCCGCCCAAACAGGGCGGGGCTGGTCCGTCTCGCCGGGACCGTAGCTGATCGCATTTGCAAACCGGCGCGCATAGGTTCCGCCGCCCATCGCAAAAGGCGCGTCGCTGCGGTTCGCCAGTTCGTTATAGGTATTTGTCAGCGTGCGGATCTCCGGAGAATTTGGGTCGATGCAGAACGGAGCGCGCATGGCGCCCGGCTCAAAGCTGCCGCCTGCGTTTTCCGCCAACGCGCACAACGCCGCGCGCAGCCTTTCGCCGTCCATGGCGGCCGGGTAACGGATATCTACGCTTTGACGCAGGCGGCCCTGCTCAAGACGTACCATCCCGCCCACACATGTGAGAGGGCCGAATACATCGTCGCGGGCCGCTACGCCCAGCGCACTGCCGTCTGTATCCGCGTGCAGCGTGCGCAGCATCCGAAGTGCCCGCTCCTCCTGCGGCGTGCACAGACCGTTGTCCAGCAAATAACCCACCACCAGCCCGATGGCGTTGACAGACCCCTGCGGCCCGGCCACATGCCCGCCTTTTCCCCGCGCTTCAATTCGCACACAGCCGTTTTCGGCCCGTATTGTTATGTTTTCCGTATCCGGCAGGCGGGTCTTTTCTGTCCGCACCAGCGCATAGGCGCGGTCCGGCACCACGTTTTTTGCCTCGCCGCCAAAAAATTCCCTCAAGCAGCCGTTCAGCGGCGCGCTTACCAGCCAGCCGCTGTATCCCCCCTTTTCCGCATATCCCACCGGGAAACGCGCGTCGGGAGAAAAGCAAAATGCGGGCTGCGGATAATGGGCAAGGTAGTAGTCTACATCCTGCATGCCCGTTTCCTCATTTGTGCCGAACAAAACGCGCAGCGTATAGGGCAGTTTCACGCCTTGTTCCTTAAAAAATTTTGCGGCATACAGTGTGATGACGGCCGGCCCCTTATCGTCGGCTGTGCCGCGCCCCACCGCGAATCCGTCCCGCAGCGTCATGCAGAACGGGTCGCCTGTCCATCCGCTGCCCTCGGGTACCACGTCCAGATGTGTGATGAGCGCGATCTGTTTTTCGCTTTTGCCCGGCAAGTCGGCATACCCCACATAGCCCTCGCAGTTCCGCGTGAAAAGGCCCATACCCGAAGCAATTTCCAGAGCGGCCTCCAGCGCGCGCTTCGGCCCCGTGCCGAAAGGCGCGCCCGGCGCTGGCTCTCCCTGTACGCTTTTAATGTCCACCAGCGTTTTCATATCTCGCAGGATGCCCTCATGGCTGCGCTTCACAAATGCGTCGATCTGCCGGAGCAGCCGTTTTTCATTTTCGTCCATACCGGTTCTCCTTTTTTGCGCGCTGCTCAGCGCACAGGCAGCTCCCGTGCAAACAGAGCGCACATGTCCTGCGCGTCCTCCATACAGGCGGCGTCATACCACACCACTGTTTTCTGGCTCTTCAGCAGGTCCATGTTCGACTCGATCTCGGCTCGTGTCAGACGCAGCACCGGGATCACCCGGGTCAGTTTCTCCCGGCTGCGCTTCCACACCTCCACCGCACGGTCGGTGTTCGGGTCCGAGGAAAGCTCCATCAGCCGGATATTCGGCAGCGATGCGACAGAGGCCAGGCATCGTTCGCTGAGGGCATGCATGTGGATAAACACCTCGTCGAATTTGCGGAAAATGCGCTCCGTGCGCGGCCGGCCGAACTCCTCGAACTGCTCCAGAGAGATCATTGTGGTCGTATCCTCGGACACATGCCCCAGGCTGCAGCCGGGCAGCCATTCGCCAAAGCCCGTCACCACGCCGCCGTATACGTCTCCTGCCGCCTCCATCTGTTTTTCATAGTTCCATACAAGCGCGTCCGCGCAGTAATCCAGCAGCGCCTTCAGGTCCTCCGGCTCTTCATAGAAATCGTAGAAAAAGTCGTTGCCGCGCAGCGTGTTTGCCATCTCCAGCGCGCCGGACGCGCCGCGCACCATGGGCAGAAAATAATCGCTGTACTTCTCGCGCAGATATGCGATACCGCCGTTCACCATCCGGAATACCGGGTTGTTTTCATCCATTGCCAGCTTTTCCAGTTCTCCGGGCGCATCCAGCATCGCGTAATGCCAGCTCGTATCGCTCTCGTAGTCCACCCGGCCGCCCAGAAAGGCCGTGTGTTCGGCAATGCCGTACCACGGCCCTTCCGCGGGCACCGTATCATCCGCAAGCTCCGCCCGCTGCGCCAGACGTTCGATGGTACACTGGGCGCGGGCGTCCAGATATTTGTACACATCGTCCGGAAATGTGTAGTCCGTAAGCGACAGCGCAGGCGAGGGCAGCGTGGCGATGTTTTTCACTTTCAGCAGCGCGCAGCCCACGGCCTTCGTATCATAAAAAGCACGCGTTTTCGCAATGCAGTTTTCAACCTTTGCCTTATCCATTTTCATTGTCGTTCCCTCCGTTTCGGCCGCTCAACCCGCGGACTGAGCGATTTTCCAGCAGAATTCATGCCGGCCGCCGTCCAGCACGGCGCCGTTTTCCGGCGCCTGCACACCGGCGGGCAACCGCAGACGTGCGGTCGTTCCAAACGGCACCCCGGCGGTAAACGTCACCGTGTCCCCGTCCTTTTTCCAACCTGCAAAAATAGTGCCGTGCGGGCTTTCCACACTGCACGAAAGCGTGTCGATGGCCAAATCCAGCGCGGGCGCCAGCAGGAAGCTGCGGTATGCGGGAATGTCCCCATCGGGGCGGATGCCCGCAAAATAGCGGTAAAACACCGCCGATACATCCGAAAACATGTAATGGTTGTGCGAGCCGCCCAGGTTCCAGCACTCCGCCAGCGTCGTGCAGCCGTGATCCACCCAGTAAAGATAGCCGGGGTAGTCCTCCCGCGTGAGCATCTTGTAGATCACGTCCGTGCGCCCGTATTCGCCCAGCATGTTCAGCACATATTTCGAGCCGAGAATGCCGTAATCAATGTGCCAGCCGTTTTGCGCGATGCGCTCTGCCAGGCGCTCCATCAGCCGCGCCTCCTCCTGCGGCTTCAGCAGATGATGGAAAGCCACACAGCCGTCCGAGGTCTGGCATGCTCCCGCCACCTCGCCGGTATCCGCATCCACAAAATTGCGCAGCAGCGCCGCACGAATCTCCTCGCTCCTGGCAAGATACGGGTCGTCAAGGCCCAGCACACGGCTCATTTTGGAAAGCATCCTGGCGCTGCGGTAATAGCAGGCGGTATCCGTCAGGGCCACAGGCGCTTTGAACGTGCTCATGTTGACAGAGATTGCCGGGCCGTCGAAGGGTGCGCACCAGTCTCCGATGCCGTAGTTCACGATGCCGTCCACAGCCATGCTGGACATAAAATCAAAATGGCGGCAAATGAAAGGATAATACCGCGCCAGAATGGCTGCGTCTCCCGTCTGTTCGTACAGCGCCCAGGGCAGCGTCGTCAATACCATCGACCAGTCCGGCCCATTGCCCCAGTTATAGCCCCAGCCCGTTGACGGACATACGCAGGGAATGGAACCGTTGGGTCTCTGGCTTTGGCAAAGGTCGTCCAGCCATTTTTCCAGAAACAGGAATGCGTCATAATTCAGCAGGAGCTGATCGTGCACGGTACCCGCGTCTCCCGTCCAGGCATTCTTTTCCCGGTGGGGGCAGTCTGTGGGCACGCCCTGGCAGTTGGAGATGCTGGACCAATGGCATAGGCGCTGAATCGTCATCAGCGTATCGTCCGAACATTCAAAATGTCCGGTGCGCTCGAAAGACGTGTGCATCACAAGGCCCATGATGCACGGTCCCGGCAGTTCTTCCGGCAGCCCCTCGGCCTCCACATAGCGAAAGCCGTGATATACGAACTGCGGCGTCCATTCCTCCGGCCCGTCGCTCTTTTTGATATATTTGTCCGTCTGGAATTCCCCGGTGCGCACAAAGCCGCTGATGTGCTTCTGTTCCACATGCTGTCCGTCCCCGGTCAGGTCCTCGCAGTAGCGCAGCACGATCTCGCTGCCTGCGGGGCCATAGGCCGTCAGGCGCACCTTGCCTGCAAAATTCTGGCCTAGGTCGAAGATCCAGCGCCCCTCCTGCGTGCGGTATGCGTTCACGGGCGCAAGCTCCTGCATCACGCGTATAGGCTGCATCTCAGCCGCGCGCAGCACGCCGCCGGCGCCGCGCACCAACTCGGCGTCCTGCCAGCCGTCTGCGCCGTACGTGCTCTCGCTCCATCCCGGCAGCTCCAGCCGCGCGTCGTACCACTCGCCATTGCGGATGGAATTGAACGTGATGGGCCCGGGCGAGGTTTTCCAGCCTGTATCGCTGCAGATGCAGTCCTGTGTACCGTCGGCGTATGTGATATACAGCTCACACAGCAGCTTGGGCACCGCACGCCAGCTTGCCTGACGGATGTTCCACGCGTCCTCGGTGAAACAGTTGTACCAGCCGTTGCCCAGCGCCACGCCCAGCGTAGCCGGGCCTGCCGCCGGCAGGTGCTCCGTTACATCATACACGCGGTAATACGACAGCGCGTCATATTTGGTGAACGCAGGCTCCAGCAGATTTTCAGAAACCTTTTTCCCCTCTATGAACGCCTCGTGGTACCCCAGCCCGCAGATATACAGCCGCGCGCTGCGCACCTCGCCCCGCAGCGGAAACGTGCGGCGCAGATAGGGCGCGCCTGTGTCCGTTTTGTCCATTTTCAGAAACGGCGCCGTGATCCAGCGTGCGCGCCAGGCCTCGTTCAGCTTGCCCGTCTCGAAAAAGGCCGGACGGCTGACGGCCGCTTCTCCGGCACGGTTCCACGCCGTCACACACCAATAATACCGGGTGCGGGGCTGCAGCGGCGGGCCGGCATAGGCCACGCTCACATTCCCATCACCCGCGGTCTGGCCGGAATCCCACACGTCTCCCTGCCCCGCCTGTGCGCGCCGCGCGTCTGTGGACACTGTGATGCGGTACGCCGTCTGGGCATCGCCCCGCGTGTCCGAGCGCATTTTCCAGCCGAAGCGTGGCGTACGGTCCAGCCCCAGCGGATTTTCCTGATGATTGCAGGTGCACTGTACGATTTCAAAGCATCCCATAAAAAGCCATCCTTTTCTGTTGTGGGCGCGCGGCCCTTTTTTATTTTCCGTACCGGCCCAGTTTGTGGGCAGTCTGATACATGGCGATCACGTTTTCCACGGGCGTGTTGTCCTGCAGATAATGCGTGGGCGCAAGGCAGTAGCCGTGGTGCGGCATCATCGTCTCCAGCGTCTCCGCCACGTTCTGTACCACCGCTTCGGGCGTCATCACGGCCAGCTTTGCCGTAGAAATGCACCCGTGGAACGCCAGCCTGCCGCCGTATTTCCGTGCAAGACAGGCGGGGTCCATGTCCGCGGCTTCCGGCTGCAGCGTATCGACCGCCCGGATGCCCATTTCGATGAAATCCTCAAACGCCCAGCTGGAGCTGCCGCAGCAGTGGATCATCACCGGCTTGCCGTAGCTGGAGGCCAGGTCGATGAGCGGCTGGTGGCGCGGGCGGATCTGGGCAATGCTTCCACGCGCCGGTCCCCCATTGGGGCGGTCCGTGGCAGACCTGCTGGTTCAAAGGCCGGTATCAGCCCTCCGAACAGCTCGCAGGGCGGGCGCTCTATCTGATGCCCCGCGTGGGCGGCTATGAGGCCATGCTCTGGGTAGATGGCATGCCGAAGGGCACCTTTGCCACCAAAATCGTCGTAACGCGCCACGGCAATCACTACTGCGACATGCTGTGCGCCCAGGCGGACCCCGCCCGCAGCATGGATGTCGCGCTGGAATTCTATGCGGGCCACCCCGTGCCCGGCCGCGCGCCCTTTGAGCCGGACGGCCCTCTGGGCGGAGAGGACGCTGAGGCCTTCTCCTTCCAGGCACAGGATATCCTGATCTGCACCAAGAACCAGCTTGTGGCCGATTTCCTGTTTGACCTGCGCGTGCTGCTGCAGCTTGCCGAGATGCTGGACGAAAACTCCTTCCGCCGCGCCGGCGTGCTCAATACCCTGGCGCAGGTGCACCGGACGCTGTACCTCTCCCCACAGGCCGTGGACCGTGAGACCTGGCTGGAGAGCCTGCGCGCGGCGCGCGCCGTCATGGCCCCCGCGCTGGCCTGCCGCAACGGCGACAGCGCACCCCACGCGGCTCTGCTGGGGCATTCCCACATGGACACCGCCTGGCTTTGGCCAACTGCTGAGACCGTGCGAAAAAATGCGCGCACCATCGCAAACCAGCTCAGTCTGATGGAGCAGTACCCCGAATACCGCTTTCTGCAAAGCGCCTCCTGCCACACCGCCTGGATGCAGCGGGAATATCCCGCCCTGTTTGAGCGCATGCGCGAGGCGGTGGCACAGGGACGGTACGAGATGAACGGCGCGGTGTGGGTGGAATGCGACTGCAATCTGGTGGGCGGCGAGGCGCTGATCCGCCAGTTTCTGTGGGGCCAGCGCTACACACGCGATACGTTCGGCGTATTGTCGGACTGCTTCTGGCTTCCCGACACCTTCGGCTATTCCGCCGCCATCCCGCAGATCATGCGGGGCTTCGGCGTAAAATATTTTCTCACGACCAAACTGGCCTGGAACGACACGAACACCTTCCCCTATGAGACCTTCACCTGGAGAGGCATCGACGGCACGGACGTTCTGGCCCACTTCTTTGTCATGGACACCTGGCCCGACCCAAGGGGGCTGCTGGAGCGTGTCAACGGCGTCGGCTACCGGGACTGCCTGCACAACAAACAGGTCTCCCACCAGAGGCTCATCGCCTTCGGGTACGGAGACGGCGGCGGCGGCCCCCAGTTTGAGATGATTGAAACAGCGCGCCGCCTTGCGGACCTGGAGGGCTGCCCCAGGGTGCGCTACTCCAGCGCGTCGAAGTTTATGCAGAGCCTGGAGGCCGAGGGCCGCGAATTTCCCGAATACCGGGGAGAGCTTTATCTGGAGCTGCACCGCGGAACGCTGACGGGCAAACAGCAGATCAAAAAGAACAACCGCATGGCCGAAACCGCCCTGCACGACCTTGAGCTGGTCACGGTGCTGGCAGCCGTGCACAGCGGCGCGCCCGCGTGCGGCGCCGCCTGCCGGCCGCTGTGGGAGACCCTGCTGGTGAACCAGTTCCATGACATCCTGCCCGGCAGCTGCATTCCGGAGGCGCACGACGAATCCCTGCGCCAGACCACCGCTCTGCTGGAAGAGGCCGGGCGCCGGCTGGATGCAAAGCTTCGGCCGGAGCAGATGGGCGGCGTGCTCAATCCGCTGGGTTTTGCGCGGACGGATACCGTTTATCTGCCCGTAAATACGGCCATGCATGCACCCGGCCTGCGCACGCAGCTCGTGGAGCTGCGCGGCGGCGCGCGTGTTCTGGCCGTAGCCGGCCTGCGCCAGCAGCCGTTCTCGTTCACGCCGCTCTCACTGTGCGCGGGTGCGGATGAAGCATCCTCGCCCTTCCATGCCTGCGGCAACCGGCTGGAAACGCCCTTTGCGCTGGTGCGTTTTTCCCCCGGCGGCGCCATTTCTTCCTTTGTCGACCGGCGCACTGGCCGCGAGCTGTGCGCGGGGCTGCCCCTTAACACGTTCCTTTCCGCCGAGGATGTCCCCGCCGCGTGGGACGGCTGGGACGTCGACGCGGACTGCATGGAAAAGCTGCGGCCCGACGGCGTGCTGCAAAGCCGGATGGTCGCGGCCGACGGGCCTGTGGAATACCGCGTGCGCTGCACCTGGACCGTGTGCGGCGGTTCCGTTGTGCGGCAGGACATCATCTTCCACGCCGACAGTCCCCTTGTGGAATTCGACACCGAGCTGGAATGGCACGGAAAGCACCGCCTTTTGAAAGCCGCGTTCGACACCACCGTACAGGCTCCCGCCGCCCGGCAGGAGATCCAGTTCGGCTGCATCCAGCGCCCCACCACCCGCAACGATTCGCTGGAGCAGGCTAAGTTCGAGGTGTGCTGCCACAAATATGCCGATCTCAGCGAGCCCTCCTACGGCGTCGCGCTTTTGAACGACTGCAAGTATGGCGTCAGCGTCGAGGGCGGCCGGATTGCCCTCTCGCTGGCCAAAGGCGGCATGCGGCCGGACCCGCGCGGCGACGAAGGCGTTTATACCTTTCGGTATGCATTTTTGCCGCACACCGGAGGCTTCTGCGCGCAGAGTGTCGTCCGGCCCGCCTATGCTTTCCAGTACGCGGCGCTGCCCGCCTCAGGCGAGGGCCTGCCTTCGGAGCCGCTTGTCCGTGTAGACGCGGCCAATGTGATGCCCGAGACCGTCAAGCCCTGCGAGGACGGCGGACACGCATTCATCCTGCGCCTGTATGAGTGCGAGGGCTCTTACGCACTCACCCGCCTCTCCCTCGCTCCGGGCTGCTCCGGCGCACAGCTCTGCGACATGTTGGAGCAGCCGTTTGCCCCCTGTCCGGCAGAACTGGAATTCCGCCCCTTTGAGATAAAGACCCTGCGCATCACCTATACAGACAGGGAGGATACCCCATGACCACAAGAGAACGCTTTCGCCGTGTCATGGCCGGCGACGCCGCCGTAGACCGGCTGCCCGCCATAGAATGGGCCTACTGGTGGGATAAGACACTGGAGCTTTGGTACGGCCAGGGACTGCCCCGCGGGCTGGATGAAGCCGCTATGGCAGACTTTGTGGGCATTGACCGCAACACCCAGTTCTGGCTGCCCCACAAAACACCGGACTGCCCTCGGGAAACGTCACACGGCAGGGGTATTGTTGAAAATGAATCGGACTATGAGCGTCTGCGCCCATATCTTTTGCCGGAGAATGCTGTGCAGCAGATGCTGCCTAAGATTCGGCAAACGCTTCCATTCTATGAGAATGGCCAGACCCTTGTCTGGTATACTCTGGACGGCTTTTTCTGGTGGCCGCGCACACTGCTGGGCATTGAAAACCACCTTTATTCTTTTTATGACCAGCCGGAGCTGTATCACCGCATCTGCGAAGATCTGCTGGAATGGCAGATCGCGCAGGTGGACGCGCTGGCCCGTTATATGAAGCCGGATTTTATGACCATTGCCGAGGATATGAGCTATAACCACGGGCCCATGCTTTCCGAAGAACTTTTCAATGAGTTCATCAAGCCATATTACCAGCGCCTGATTCCGGAGATCAAAAAACACGGCACCCGTGTGTTCGTGGATTCTGATGGTGACGTCACACGGGCGGTGCCGTGGTTCCGCGGAGCCGGCGTTGAGGGCATCCTGCCCCTGGAGCGCCAGTCCGGCGTGGACGTGGCCGCCATACGCCGGGAATATCCGGATTTCCTGATGATCGGCGGGTTTGACAAGATGTGCATGTTCGAAGGGCCGGACGCCGTGCGCCGGGAATTCGAGCGTCTTCTGCCCGTCATCCGCAGCGGGCGGTATCTGCCTGCGATGGACCATCAAACACCCCCCGGCACCACGCTGGAAACTTATCGCGCCTATGCCCGGATGCTGCGGGAATACGGCACACAGGCCTGCAAAGACTGCTGATATACTCTGCTTTGCTTCAACAAACAGCTCCCCCCGCACGAAGGCGAACGCCCGGTGCGGGGGGGAGCTGTTTGTGTTGTTTTTCCTTTATGGCTCAATGCGCAGCGCCTGCGCATATTCCCGCGGCGTCATCCCCGTCGCCTTGGAGAACAGGTGGACAAAATACTGAGGATTCGCGCTGTAACCCACCCGCTCGGGAACCTGCTGCGGCGGCACGCCGTTCACCAGAAGCCACTGCGCTTTGCGGATGCGCAGCGCCAGCAGATAATCCACAAAACGGTAGCCCGTCTGCTGCAGGAACTGGCGGCTCACGTAATCCGGGTTCATAAACAGGTAATTGGCCGCCAGGCCTTTGAGTGACAGCGCGGCGTCGCTGTAGTGCTTTTCCAGATAGTCCACGACCTTTTGCACCGTCTCGCTGTATTCAGGGCGCGCCACACCCGCACAGGTCGGCTCCATTTGCTGCAGCTGGCGGCGCGTGTAGATGGACTGTGCCGCCTGCTGTACCGCTTCAATGATCTGCTGTTCGTTGCAAGGCTTAAGCAGATAGTGGTGCACCCGGTGGGAGAGCGCGCGGTGCGCGTACTCAAAATCCGCATAACCCGTCAGCAGGATGAACTCCAGCACCCGGCCCGGCTCCGAGAGCTTTTCCACAAGGTCCAGCCCGGAAAGGCCGGGCATTTTGATATCGGTCAGAATGATATCCGGCTTTGTCCTGCAGGCTTCTTCATAAGCCTCCCGGCCGTTTTTACAGCTTGCCGCCAGCTCGATGCCGATGCTTTTCCAATCGATGAGATAGCATACCGCCTCCCGTAGGATCCGTTCGTCGTCTGCAACCAGCAGTTTCAGCATTTGCTCTCCCCTCCGTCACAATACCGCTTTTTCAGCTCACACGGCAAGGTATCGTAATGCGCGCCGTGGCCATTCCGTCTTCGTTGTAAAGCTCCAGTCCCGCTTCTTTTCCAAAGGCGAATTCCAGCCTTTTTTCAATATTCAAAAGCCCGATCCCATAGCCGTGGGGCGTCACGGTTTTCTGGCGCAGCTTTTCCAGCAAATCGTCCTCATACAGAGAACCGTCGTTCTGCACCAGCAGCACAAGCTGCGCGCCCTGCCGCCGGACGCTCAGCTGCACGCGGCAAATCTGAGTGGATTGTTCCAGACCGTAGCGGATGGCGTTTTCAATGAGCGGCTGAAGCGTCAGCTTTGGAATCAAAACGTCTTTCAGCTCGTCCGCCTCCACCGCCAGCCTGTAATCCAGCGTCTCGTCAAAACGGATGCGCTGTATCACGATATAAGACTGCACCAGAGAGAGTTCCTGCTCCAATGGGATCAACCCGCTGTCGTCGTTCAGCGTAACGCGCAAAAGATTGCTCAGGGCCTCCACCATATCCGATATCTCCTGTGCGCCGCGCATCTTGGCCCGCCAGTTGATCGCGCTGAGCGTATTGTACAGAAAATGCGGATTGATCTGCGCTTCCAGCGCCTTCAGCTGGGCCTCCCGCAGCAGGATGCGGTTGGTGTAGTCCGTCTGGATCAGACCGTCTATTTCCCGCGCCATATGGCTGAAATGACGGCTGAGCATGCCGACCTCGTCGCCCGCCTCCCGTTCTTCCCCGGAGAACTCGTCCACCGGCAGCACCATATCGGGCGTATACTTGGCAAACTGGTCCATTTGGCTGATAAGCTTTGCAAAGCGGCGCGTAATACGGTCCACAAGAAAGTGGCAAACCAGAAAGGTGAGCGCGATGCCCGCGAGGAAAAACAGGATGCAGAAAAGCAGCGCGTCGCGGATGGACGCATATATTTCGTTGTAGGGCACCAGACAGAGATAATCCCACGGATAATCCGCGCTGCCGTCCGCCGTGACAAAATATTTCACGCTGTCCAGCTTGCAGATATCCCATCGGCTTTCGGTGTCCAGCGTGGGCAGCGTTTGAGGCCCGGCTTCGCCCGCGGAAGAATACATCACCGCGCCATCCTGGGGCCGCGTTAAAACAAAGATAACGTTGTCGTACTGGTTGAGCGACACACTGGACTTCACCAGTTTTTCCAGATCCACCTGCACGACCTCGATGCCCAGCGTATCCAAGCGAAGGTTTTCGATGCGGCGGATCGCTTTGACAAAAAACAGGCCGTAGTCCCGGGAATAATCCGTGACGCACACCGTTGCGCCATTCGCCCCCAGCGCCGCCTCATATAAATCCTTGTAAACTTCATCCGGCACATACACGTTGGCGGACGTGTTGGAGCGGAGCGTAAAATTCCCCGTATACAGCGTGATGTTGGAAACACAATTGACACGGTTTTTCTTATAGTAATCCTGCACCAGATAATACAGTGCGTTGTATTCGCTGGAAAATGCGCGGGATGCGTCTTTGTTGTGGGACAGGTATGTCTGTATCTGGCTGTCCTGGCCGAGGTCCGTTGTCATCTGCTGAACGTTATCGAGCTTATAGCCGATCTCGGTGACGGAAAGCGACAAAAAATTGGAAAGAGCGCCGTAAAGCTCCCTGTCATACGCACGGGAGATATGGAACATATTATATACCGACAACAGCATGCTGACGACAAGGCACAGCGCAAGGATAAAAAACAGCTTGGTGCGCAGCCTCCAATCCGAAAAGGATTTCCACTTTTTCATTGGTCATCCGCTCCATTTCCCGGTGCCCAGCCGTCCCTTGTTATTAATTACACCATGCCGCCGTGCAGCAGCCTCAACAAAACCGCACCTCCTGCGGTTTTGCATGGTTCAATGTTCTCAAAGCCCTGTGCGCCAGCGCAGGGGCGTGTGCCTTGCACACGCGCAGCCGCGCAAGCGGCGGCTTTGAGGTTATAGCATATTTCTAAGCTCCCACTTCGCGTACCGCGCGTGTTCACTAAGAAACAGGGTATCTATGCCGCTAAACTCATGCTTCGCCTGCGGCTCGCATTCGCTAACCGAACATATTATACCATGACGCGGTATCCGCAGCCATAATAAAATTACAGATTTGCGTAGTAAACACCCGCAGCATTTCGCAAACCGGCACATGGGCGCGGCCGCAAAACGGGAATCTTTTCTGCAAAACGGTCGTTTTCCGAAGCTCTCCTTTGCTTTGGCATTCAGCCTATGTGTGAGAAATTTACATTGTTCCTCTTGCATATCGCCGCTTTGCCTGTTATGATAAAAGCAGGATTTTTACTAAAACGTTTTACCTACGCATTGTAGGAACCGTGCCGCAAAAGGAGCAGGATCATGGAGCACCGTGTGACCATCAAAGAAATCGCCGCCGAGGCGGGCGTTTCTACCGGCACCGTCCACCGGGCGCTGTACGGCAAAAAAGGCCTTTCCGAGCAAACGCGCCAACAGATATTGGATTTGTGCGCACGGCGCGGCTACCGCGCCAATTCCGCCGCGTCCGCGCTCAAGCGCAGCGCGCTGCGCATCGCGGCCGCGTTTCCCGGCCCACAGGAAGAAAACTCCTATTTTTACGGCAGCGTGTGGCACGGGTTTCGCCGCTGCATGGCCGAGCTGGACGACTACAATCTGGAAGTTTTGGAGCTGCCCTATTATCCCGGCACAGAGCGCGGCCAAGCCGAAACGCTGAACGCCTGCTTTGAGCAGTACGGGGGAAAAATAGACGCATTGCTCACCATCGGTCCCACGGAGGACACTGCCCGGCGGGCGGTACAGCGGTACAGCAGCGCAGGGACGCCTGTGTTCTTCGCCTGTGACGACGCGGAAGGCTGCGGCCGCATCGCCTGCGTGCAGGCGGACCACGACATGGCCGGCCGTATCGCCGCCGAGCTTCTGAGCGCGCAGCTTTCACCCGGCGATGCGGTATTGCTGTGCGCGGGGGACGCGCACACGCCCTCCCACTACCGGATGGCGGCCGGATTTGAAGCATACCTGCGGGAGAACAGCGTTCCGCTTACTCTGGTCAGGGCCGACGGCTATCATGACAAGCAGGAGCTGGCGCTGCGCCTGAGACGGACACTTGCGGAAGACGCACGTATTTCCGGCGCATTCAGCGTCAGCGCGCGGTTGAGCGTGCTGCTGGCGGATGCTGTCGCCCAAATGGGCCGGGCCGGACAGGTACGCGTCGTTGCCAGCGACCTGTTCGGCGAGACTGTCCGCAACATGGAGGAGGGCCTTGTGCAGAACATTCTTTATAAGGACCCGGCGCAGCAGGGATATCTGGCTGCCCGGCTCATGGGTGATTTCGTGCTGCGCGGGATACAGCCCCCGGCCGGCGTCCACTACGTGGAAAGCCGTGTGATCTTCAAAAGCAGCCTTGCCTATTACCGTGCATCCGGGGCGGTCTGCCCCTGAATTCATCAAAAAGGAGCGAAGCAAAAATGGAACAACTGTGCTATGAGACACTTGAAAAGGCCGGATATACCGGCTATCTGCTGAAAAACGCGCCCGAGCGCGTGCTGCAGTTCGGCGAGGGAAATTTTCTGCGCGCCTTTGCGGACTACTGGTTCGACATGGCCAACGAAAAGGCGGGCTGGAACGGGAAATGCGTTCTGGTGCAGCCCATCGCCCAGGGGCTGACGCAGCTCATCAACCGGCAGGAGGGCCTGTACACGCTGTACCTGCGCGGACGGCAGAACGGCGAAAAGGTGGATGCAAAGCGCGTCGTCTCCTCGGTGAGCCGCTGCCTGAACCCCTATGAAAAACAGGATTACGACGCCATGATGGATGTAGCCGCCGGCGAAGCGCTGGAATACATCGTCTCCAACACCACCGAGGCGGGCATCGTGTACGACCCCTCGTGCCGCCTTGAGGACTGTCCGCCCGCTTCCTTTCCCGCAAAGCTGACACAGGTTCTGCTGCACCGCTGGAGAGCGGGCAGGCCCGGCGTGGTGGTGCTCTCCTGCGAGCTCATCGACAACAACGGCAAGGAGCTGCTGCGCTGTGTGAACCAATACATAAAGCAGTGGGGGCTGGAGGAAGGCTTTGCCCGCTGGGTGAACGGGGACTGCACCTTCTGCTCCACGCTGGTGGACCGCATCGTACCCGGCCGCATTCGCGACGCCGCCGAGGCCGCTCGGCTGGAGGATGAGAACGGCTACCGGGACGCGCTCATCGACGTGGGCGAGGTGTTCGGCGTGTGGAATATCGAAGGGCCCGAATGGCTGGCGGAAAAGCTGCCATTCCGGGCCGCAGGACTGAACTGCCCCGTGGTGCCCGATGTGACGCCCTACAAAAAACGCAAGGTGCGCATCCTCAACGGCGCGCACACAGGCTTTGTGCCTGGGGCGTATCTGGCCGGGTACGACATTGTACGCGACTGCATGCAGGACGATGTGATCCTGGGCTTCATGAACCGCATGCTTCACGAGGAAGTCATCCCCACGCTGCCGCTGGACAGGCAGGATCTGGAAGCCTTCGCGGCCGCCGTGCAGGACCGCTTCAACAACCCGTTCATCAACCACGAGCTGATGAGCATCACGCTGAACTCCACCTCCAAGTGGCGCGCGCGCAATATGCCCAGCCTGCTGGAATATGCACAAACGGCCGGAAAGCTGCCCCCGTGCCTTGCGATGAGCTTCGCCGCATACATCGCTTTCTATTCCAGCGATATCCAGGCCCTGACGGAACAGGGGCTTGTATGCCGCCGGCCGAAGGGCAACGAATACACCGTCAGCGATGACCGCTGGGTGCTGGAATTCTATTACAGCCGCCGCGGCGTTTCGGACGAAACGCTGGTGCATGACGTGATGACGAACGAAAAAATGTGGGGACAGGACCTGACGCTGGTGCCCGGCTTTGAGCAGGCCGCTGCGGAAAACCTGCGCCGCATCCGTACCGAAGGCGCCCGCGCGGCTTTCGCCGCGTGCCTGGCCCGTCCCGCAGTGTAAAGGAGGAGGCCCGATATGCCGCAATGCATCCGCATCCACCCGGCCGACAACGTAGCCGTCGCGCTGTGCCCCATCCCCGCCGGGACGCGGCTCTCCCTTGAGGGCCGCGCCGTCCAAATGCGGGAGGACATCCCGCAGGGACACAAGCTGGCGCTCGCCCAGATCGCCGCGGGCGAAAACATCATCAAATACGGATATCCCATCGGGCACGCCGCTTCGGATATCCCGCCCGGCGCATGGGTGCACACCCACAATGTGCGCACGAACCTGTCCGGCGAGGTGGAGTACACCTATGCGCCGGACGTGCGTCCCCTGTCCCCCGTGCCGCCCGAAACATTCCAGGGTTACCGCCGGGCGGACGGGCGCGTAGGCGTCCGCAACGAACTTTGGATCATTCCCACCGTCGGCTGCGTAAACGACTGCGCCAAGGCCTTGGCCGCGGAGAACCAGAGCCTTGTCTCCGGTTCCATCGACGGGCTGTATGCATTTCCCCATCCCTTCGGTTGTTCCCAGACCGGAGCCGACCACGCCCAAACGCGCCGCCTTCTGGCCGCGCTGGCGCGCCATCCCAATGCAGGCGGCGTGCTGGTACTGTCACTGGGGTGCGAAAATCTGACCCATGAACAATTTGCAGAAGAACTCGGCCCCTATGACCCCGCGCGGGTGAAATTTCTCACCTGTCAGGATGTGGAAGACGAGATGGAGGCGGGCGGCGCGCTGCTGGCGGAACTGGCGGCCCACGCCGGACAGGCCCGGCGCGAGGCCGTGCCTGTTTGTGAGCTTGTGGTGGGCATGAAATGCGGCGGCAGCGACGGCCTTTCCGGCATCACCGCAAACCCGGCGGTGGGCCGGTTCAGCGATATGCTGTGTGCACGGGGCGGCAGCACCATCCTCACCGAGGTGCCGGAAATGTTCGGCGCGGAGGGCATGCTGCTGGGCCGCTGCCAAAGCCGGGCCGTCTTCGATAAAGCCGCGTCCATGCTGAATGGATTTAAGGAATATTTTCTGGCCCACGGAGAAACCGTGTACGAAAACCCAAGCCCGGGCAACAAGCAGGGCGGCATCACCACGCTGGAGGACAAATCCTGCGGGTGCGTGCAAAAAGGCGGCAGCGCGCCCATTGTTGACGTGGTCGGTTATGGCGAGCAGGTACACGCCCGGGGACTGAACCTGCTGAACGGTCCGGGCAACGACCTTGTCTCGGCTACGGCGCTCACGGCGGCGGGCGCACAGCTGGTGCTGTTCACCACAGGCCGCGGCACGCCCTTCGGCGCGCCCGCCCCCACGCTGAAAATCGCCACCAACACGCCGCTTGCGGAAAAGAAAAAAGGCTGGATCGACTTCAACGCGGGCACGATAGCAGACGGTTCGCAGAGCATCGGGGAAGCGGGCGCGGCGCTGTACGCGCTGGTGCTGGACGTCGCCTCCGGGAAACAGACCCGCACCGAGCAGAAAGGATACCGAGAGATCTCTATTTTTAAGGACGGCGTGGTGCTGTAAACGGCGTTCATGCGTTTTGCGGAATGGACAGCACACAGAGTGCTGCAACAGGCTTCCCGTATAAAACCCGCAAAAAAGCTCCGTACAGCAATATTGGTGTAGGCAACGACTTCACCCGCTTCAAAGTGAATTCAAAATTTATTTTTACCCGATAAAGCACGGCAGCCCTTTGGAACATTGCTCCGAGGGGCTGCCGTGCTTTATCTTTATCCTTCTGTGTCCGGTTTTCTGCAGATGCAGATTTCAATTGGCAGTCTGCCGCCTTTTACTTCATCGTTCTACAGCAATTCACATCACTTTATCTCACGGGCGACCACCAGAATGCGGCCATTGTCCCTCTGGTTGTCGCAGGTGCTTAACGTCAAAAGCTGTTCGCCCCACTGCGCACCGGCGCCGCCGCAATAAAGCGATTCCTGTTCCAGCATTTCAACAAAAGCTTCGAATGCCTCCTGTGTCTGCGGTTGTTTGTAATATTGCTCTACATTCTCCGGCGTCAGTTCTATATGAAGCACCGCCATCAATGCATATCGCCGCACACCGTCCGCAAAGGACAGTTCAAAGGATGAGTGCTCCAGGCCATACTCTTTTTCCAGATAAAAACGCAGCGGTGCGAACATACTCCCGTCTTTCATATTATGTCCGTGGATGATAAGGTTCCTGCTGTCCGCCGGGCTGCTGCGCACATCCAAAAACGGCGTGCCCGCCAAAGAGTACTGTTCTTCAAAATCTCTGCGCAGATAATATTCCGGCTGCTGCGGCGTATACATCACGGGATAATCCAGCCCCGTATCCGCACTGTACAGCCAGGCCAGGCAGTCCCTGTTTTGGGCCTGCAGCGTCTCTACGCCTTTCTGCCACGTCTCGTCCCGTTCTTCCGATTGCGGCGCGGCGGCACGAACGGCCTGCGCCAGCTTTTCAAACGTCTGCTGCGCGGCCCGCATCTGTCCCCAATACGACGTAAGCCACGCGGTACTGCATACCGCCAGGCCCAGCAGCGCCCCCACCAGCAGAATCTCATACCATCTCCAGCGGGCATGCTTTTTCTTTTTCATTGTCATATCTCCTCTGCTCTCCGAGGCATCCGGCAGCACTTACTGTACTGAATGCTTCCAAACGGGCCCTCCATGCATTGTGGTCCCCGATACCGCCACTACAATGATATCTGCTTTTGTTCAAAGTACAACCTTTTCGCCAGCCCTACATCCCGACATTCTCTCCGCCTTATCTCTCCAATAGCATTCAGTTTTTTCATTTTTTCTATCGCGTCCGTGCCCCTCTACTTTCATTGCATATTTCAACGCATCGCGCATGATGTAATATCTGCAATAAAAATTCAAGTAAAAGTTGAGAAAAATTTGTAGACATAGGGAACAATAACATAAAAAATCATCGCTAAAGTGCCAGCCTAAATGCGAGAGTTGGTATAAGTCATGCTGGTTCCAGAGATAACAAGTATTCCTTCACTCCGCCATAGTAGATACGAAGAAACTTGTTGACTTCAGTGATCATGTAGACGTAGTAAAGGTTACCCTCGGCACGTTTCTTGTCCAAGAACTGAAACACGGGGTCATCTGCAAGAGAGGTTTAGAGGTATAAAATGTCCAATTATAGATACGAAGCTCTTTACGGTTATGTCATAAACAAGGGAAGCAAGATTGTCACAATAGAAAAACATCAAAACGCATTCTCTCGGTACTTATCATTGCACATAAAATGCCCTCTGTATGCACTTCTATGTACCAGAAAATATGCACGCGGCATAACCTTGCAGATGCCTGTTTACACATGGTATTCTTTATATGTCAAAAATTCTCTAAAGGCTCAGAACCGTTCTCCAGTAGTGGAAAGGTGGTGGGCAAAATGACCCCTCGTGAATATGTAATTCAACAATTGCAGGATCATAATAAAATCCGCAAAGAAATCTCCGTGCTTGAATTTGAATTAAAAGCACTTTTAACAATGAACTCAAACGATTTAATCGAATCTATGACCTTTGTACCGTCGGTAACAGAAACGGTGCAAAGCAGCAGCATATCTGATAAAACTGCCTCCATTGCTCTGAATTACCAACAAGTATATCAAACGCAGGTCCATGAAACTGTACAACAAATTTTGGTACAGTTAAATGAATCCAAATTACAGGTGGAGCGTTTAGAATTTTACATATCCACCCTTGCCCCAGAAATCTCCGAGATCCTACGCCAGCATTATTTTGACGAACTTACATGGGAAGAAATCGCCAACCGAAACTGCAGTTGCTTGCGAACAATCAAAAACCGCCGGGAACGCGGCATTGAATATCTTGCCAAGTTATATGAAAAGCTAGCTGATATGGGGCGTTTGCCAGAAATTTCCATCCCATAGGGTGTCCAATTTTGGACACCCTATAAGAAGGGAGTAATTTTCGATGTCAATGGCATCTGAAAATTACTCCCTTTTTGGTGGGGCCTCTGGGACTCGAACCCAGGCCCGGTCGGTTATGAGCCGAATGCGCTAACCAGCTGCGCCAAGGCCCCATATATTTATTAGTATACTACAAAATCACAAAATTTGGAAGAGCTTTTTAAAAATTTGAAGATAAAATTAACTTTCTCGTAAAAAATTAACCAGCCGAAAGATTTAATACTCTATTGGAATCAAGTCCTTTCCTCTATATAATAAAATCAGACACAGATTTGATTATATAAAGAAGGGGAGGTTGATTTTCTTTTCAATCTAACGAGGTGAATCAATATGAACCAGTACGATAAAGACTCTGGCGAAAAAGTATATCTTCCGGAGGAAATCGCGCAGATTTTACGGATCAGTAAGCGCGGTGCATACAACTTATGTGACCATGCGCCGTTCCGTGTGCTCAAATTCGGTGGTTCTGTGCGAGTCAACAAGAAGTCATTTGATGACTGGTTCGAGCATTTAGAGTCGGAGGATTGAAAATGGCTTTTATTCAAAAAAGAGGAAAAGGAAAAAACACATACGCAGTAATCTATTCTTATAAAGATCCGCAAAGCAACAAGAATATATCCAAATGGGAGTGTGGTTTTACCAAAGAGGAAGCAGAAAGGCGAAGAGACGAAATCAATATGCAACAGCGAGACGGATGCTTCATTCTTCCAAGCGATCAAACTGTCCGGGAGTTTTTTGAAGAGTGGCTCCCTGTTCAAGCTTTGAAGAGCCGCTGGGGTCTGAGTTCATACAGTAGCAATCGCGGAATTGTAATGAACCATATCAATCCCAACATTGGCGAGTTAAAACTCCAAAAAGTAACATCAGAGGATATTGATAAGCTATATGCAACTTTGCTTCAAACGAAAAGAGGACAGTATGTTCAAGGGATTCGTCAGCGCTGGACCCCTGCACAGGAAGCTAAGAAAAAGTGTCTTTCAACGACAACTGTGAAAGAGGTTCGGGATCTACTCAACGCAGGCTTTGAAACGGCAGTAGAATGGAAACGGATTGCAAGGAATCCGATGCCCAAAAAAGGCCCTCAAAAGGACAGCGTGGAACGAGAAATTTGGGAAGCGGATACAGTTCTTGAGGCCCTTGAGGATTTGGAGGATGATCCGCTTTTACACCTGCTGGTCCATATGACCTTTATCGGGTCGCTGCGTGAAGGAGAAGCCGTGGGGGTACAATTGTCGGATATCAACTTTGATTTTAAAGGTGTTGGAGCTTTTAGCGTTACAAAGATGGTTCAACGTGTACGAAAAGATGCGCTAACATCGGTAAATGAAAAAACCATTTTGTTCCGCTTCCCAGAAGTCTTTTCAGGGAAAAAAAGCATTCTCGTCTTGAAAAAGCTAAAAACAAAATCCAGCGAACGAATCATTTTTATGACACCTCCGCTCAAGGAAGAGATTCAAACACGGCTCAAACAGATCGAAGAGGACAAGGAACGCCTTGGTGAACGCTATTTTGACTATGGATTACTAATTTGCCAACCCAATGGTCGCCCAATTGAACCGGCCCTGAGCTATAAAAAGTTTAAAAATTGGCTGGTCAAACAGGAAGGGCGGTATCCGGATATTGTTTTTCACGGCTTGCGTCATTCCAGCTCTACTTATAAGCTGGAGCTCAGTGAAGGCGATATCAAGTCAGTACAAGGCGATACCGGCCATAAAACAGCGGGGGTTCTTTTAAACACCTACGCTCATATTCGCAATCAGCCGCGCATGGAATTGACAAAGAAGATCGCGCGGGAGTTTTACAAGCAGAACGATCCCCCCCCTGCGGCATCTTCCAATTCAGAATCTCTGAAAGCTGCCGACGAACCACTCCTTGCTTCTGATGTAACGGAAAAACTGATTGTTACAATGTTGAAAAACAACCCCGATTTGCAACAAAAACTTCTGCGCGCGCTGATTGCACCGGATGCGTAGAATACACAAAAATAACAAGTATTGCGTATGCATAGCAAAAAAATAGCAATTGTACAAACCGTAAAATAATACAAATTGGATATATCAAAAAAACCCGCTAGAACAGCGAGTTTATAAGCACCATAAGGTTAAGACTAAAAGCTTCGATACCAAATAGAAATGGTTATGAGCCGAATGCTCTGACCAACTGAGCTAAGGCCCCCAATCACGCCGCGGCACACAGTGATGCGGCTTATATATTATACAGGATTTTCTCCAAAAAGAAAAGCCCTAAAAATTTTTCTGTTTTCCCGCGGTTCACGCTTCCCGGCAGGGAATGCGCGCGGCCATCACTGCGGCGGCAAGAGCGCCTGCCAAGCCCACAAAAAAGATGCAGCGCAGTGCGTGGGGCGGGTAGGCCTCCAGCACGCCGATGAGCGCAGAGCACAGCACCGAGCCCAGCAGAGCTGAAGCCCCGTTGAACAGTGAGTTGACGGAAAAATACATGCTACGCGTGGCGGACGGACTGGTGGCCACCTGCATTTTCAGGAAACCGACGCCCATGCCCGCGTAAGGCACCGCCCCCAGTATGGACAGCACCGGAAACAGGTATGCTGCATTTTGCCGGGTGGCCGCCGCCCACAGCGCGGCCACGCATGCCATCATCGCAATGGTCAGCGCGGTAACATTCTTCCATCCGAAGCGCGCAGCCAGACGTGCCATCAGCGGAGTGCACAGCGACCGGCACAGGTTTCCTGCCGTCACCCAGACCATGATTTCAAAAAACGTCAGTTCCAGCACCTGAATCTGGTACACCGCGGCAAAGCCGCCGATGAACATGCCCGAAAGGCTCCACACCATATTCGTCAGCATCACCCTCCGAAAACGGCGGTTGCGCAGCGGCTCCAACAAGGCGGCCACAGCTGGGGCAGGCTCCTCCTTTTCAGGCCTTTCCGGCGCAGGCAAACGCAGCAGCACTGTCAAGCTGGCGGCCAGCAGCATGGTCTCCAGCACGCCTACGGCCAAAAAGCCGGTCTGCTGTGCGCCGTGCCGGGCAGCGCGGTCAATAATCAGGCTCACGGCGCAGAACACACCGGTATATGTAAGCATGAAAAACATCTCACGCACCGAGTAATAGTCTCCCCGGACACGGCCCTCCACACTGCTCACCAGCCAGTCCGTCTGAGACGGACATGCAAATTGATAAATGCCGATGGCCAACACATAGCACACCACCATCAACGGCGCGCCGGCAGTCCTCGGCAGCAGCACCGAAAAAAACACCAGCGGCAGCAGTACACGCCATGTGCCGTTACACAGGCGCAGAAAGCGCAGCGGACGTGTTGTGCGCTCGTAGGCAAGGCCGCCCGCCAGCTGTAGGATGGGCAGCGTGCCGCTCAGGCCCGTGACCACATTGGACAGCGCGAGTGAAAAACCGTAATATGCCGTCAGGCTGGCAATGATGGCGCCTGTGCAGGCCCAGTATGCCGACATGGAAAGAAGGTTATCGAAAATAAAATCGCGCGGTGTCTTTTCCATTTGCTGTCCGCCCCCGCATCCGTTTGATGCTTATTTTGTTGTGCTATGGGATGCGCTCCGCCGTTCCCGCCTGTAAACAGCCGGCAGCGCAGCATAAATCCCAGCACATCATAGCATGGCCCCGCACAAAATACCAGATGAAAAATCATATTTCGGAAATTTTCGATATCCTTTTTGAACAGACTGCAAAGCCGCAATCCCTACGGTTCTGTTGTACCCCTTTGCGGCGGCATGCTATAATGAAACAAACACTGTCTTCCCAACCGGGAAATGCCGTTTGTTTCTGCCGTTTTTGACAGCTGCGGCCGTTCCCGCGCCGCACGCATCCGAACGTATTTTACAAAGCACCAAAAGCTCCCGGAGGAAATGTATTATGAAAAAACAACCTGTCATCGCAGTCATCGGCGCAGGCGCGCTGGGCGTCATGTTCGGCCAACGCATGACGCAGACACTTGGCCCGCAGCGTGTATTCTTTGCTGCGGATGCACAGCGTGCAGCCCGTTATGCGGCACAGAGCTTCACCTGCAACGGCGCTGCCTGTACCTTCCGCTTTGTGACACCGCAGCAGGCGCTGCCTGCCGCGCTGGCGGTCTTCGCCGTCAAAAGTACCGGGCTTGCCGCCGCCATTGAAACGATGCGCCCGTTCATCGGGCCTGAAACACTGGTCATCTCCCTGCTCAACGGCATTACCAGCGAGGGCGAGCTGGCCGCAGCCTACGGGACGGAGCACGTGCTTTACTGTGTGGCCCAGGGGATGGACGCCGTAAAGGACGGCCCCGCCGTCACCTACCGCAATATGGGAAAGCTTCTTATCGGCAGCGGTACGGGCGCGCGCACCCCGGCTGTGGACGCGGCGGCCGCACTGCTGCTGGAGGCGGGCGTGCCCTGCGAAATACATGAAGATATTCTGTACCGCCAGTGGAGCAAGCTGATGCTCAATGTGGGGCTGAACCAGGTATGCGCGGTTTACAATGTGCCGTACCGGGGCGTACAGCACCCGGGGACGGCGCGGGACACCATGCTGGCTGCCATACGGGAGGCACAGGCTCTGGCCGCACGGGAGGGTGTGACGCTGACAGACGCAGATATTTCCGCCTGGATGAAAATGACCGATGCTTTGAACCCCGACGGGATGCCCTCCATGCGCCAGGATACGCTGGCCCGGCGTCCCACCGAGGTAGAGCTGTTCGCAGGCGCCATGCGCCGCCTTGGGGAGAAGCACGGCGTTCCTACCCCCGTGAACGATATGCTCTACCGCCGCATTGCCGAGCTTGAAGCCGCGTATTGAGCACGCGGCGCGCTATAATCCCAATGGTACAGAGAAACCAGCGGAGCCTGCCCTTTTTATGGGGCACAGGCTCCGCTGGTTTTTCGTCTGTATTCCGCGCTGCGGCGCTCATCCGTTGGCGGGCAGCTTTTCCGCAAAGCCGGGCACATGCACGGCCGGCACCTCCATGCCGCCGTATACCGGCACTTTCTCGGCTGCGCCGCCCTGCGGGGGCGTGCCGCCGCTTTGCCCAAGGCGTTCCTTGGCCACACTCAGCATCAGCTTGATACGGTTCTCCTGGTTCACCCGCGTTGCGCCCGGGTCATAGTCGATGGGTGTGATGTTGGCGCGGGGATATATGGTGCGGATCTTATTGATCATTCCTTTGCCGCAGATGTGGTTGGGCAGGCAGCCGAAGGGCTGGGCGCAGATGATGTTCTCAAAGCCTGTCTGCTGCAGCTCCATCATCTCGGCCGTCAGCAGCCAGCCCTCACCCATCTTGTTGCCAATACCAATGATTCCGTCCGCCATTTTTTTCGTGTCCAGAAACAGTGTGGGCGCATGGAACTGGGGATGCTTTTTAATCGCCGCGATCATCAGCTTTTCCCGCACGGTAAGCCAGCTCATCAACGTATCGGAGCCGAGCTCCAACAGCTTGCTGCCGCCGTACAGGCGCACGGTCTCGGCCATGTTGGCAACACAGTACTGCACAAAACCCATCAGGCCCGGCAGGTTCACCTCGCAGTCCTCGCCGTGGAGGAACTGCTCCAGATTGTTATTGCCCAACGGTGAATATTTCACATAGATCTCGCCCACGACACCCACTTTCACCTTGGGCGTATAGGTAACGGGCACCGCCGCAAAATCCGCCGCGATAGCTGCAAAGTTCGCAGCCATATCCTTTTTCGAGAAGCCCTTTTTTTCATCGAACTGGCTCGCCACCCTCCGCGTCCAGGCAGCCACAAGCGCATCCGCCGTGCTCGGATCGTTTTCATAGGGGCGCGTCTGGTTGGCAAGGCTCATCAGCTCGTCTCCGTAAAACACCGCCGCAACAATCTTTCGGATGAGCGGAAGCGTCAACTGAAAGCCGCTGTCCTTTTCCAGGCCGGAAAAATTCAGGCTGGCCACGGGCACCTGAGGAAAGCCCGCTTTCACCAGCGCCTTACGCAAAAGGTGGATGTAGTTGGACGCCCGGCACCCGCCTCCCGTCTGCGTGATAAGCAGGGCCGTGTGATCCAGATCGTATTTTCCGCTTTTCAGCGCATTGATGAACTGCCCGATGACAAGAAGCGCAGGGTAGCAGGTATCGTTGTGGACATATTTCAGCCCTTCCTGCGCCACGGCATGGCCGCCGGAGCCAAGCACCTCCACATGATAGCCTTCGTCCTCCATGGCGGCGCGCATCATCTCAAAATGGATGGGCGCCATGTTGGGGATCAGGATTTTATGTGTCGCTTTCATCTCCGGAGTAAATTTGGGATAAGTATGGACATTTTCCATGGGCATGCCCCTCCTTTGGGCAAATACGCAGTTATGGATACGGGCGGGAGCATTACTCCGCGTCCGGCGTTTCGCCGGAGGCCGGCTCTATGGCTGCGAACAGACTGCGCAGCCGGATATTCACCGCGCCCAGATTCGCGATCTCATCGATTTTGATCTGTGTGTACAGCTTGCCTTCCCGCTGCAAAATTTCTCTCGTTTCGTCGGTGGTGATGGCGTCCACGCCGCAGCCGAAGCTCACCAGCTGGACGAGGTTCATATCCGGCTGGTCCGCAATGTATTTCGCCGCCGCGTACAGGCGGGAATGATAGGTCCACTGGTTGAGGATGCTGGTGGGGAATTTTTCCACCAGATGTGAGATGCTGTCCTCTGTGATCACCGCCGCTCCATAGCTGCAGATCAGCTTGTCGATGCCGTGGTTGATCTCCTCATCCGCATGGTACGGACGGCCCGCCAGAACGATGATCTGCCGGCCCTCGGCCCGCGCCTGGGCGATGATCTCCCCGCCCCGGACACGCACGCGGGACATATGCTCCGCATATTCGGCATAGGCCGCGTCCGCAGCGCCCTTCACCTCGCCCAGGCTGATGCCCGCGAAGTATTTTGCAAGGATGGCCGTCATCTTCCTGGGAAAATCCCTTCGGCGGTGAATGCCGATATAATCATAAATAAAACGGATATTCTCCAGCTCGTGGCAGTTGGCCGCAATGACCTCCGGGTAATAGGCCACCACAGGGCAGTTGTAGTGGTTGTCACCCAGGCCCTCGTCCACATTATACGTCAGGCAGGGGTAAAAAACGGCGTTCACAGCCATCCGGCTGAGCCGGTGGATATGGCCGTGCAGCAGCTTTGCCGGGTAGCATACAGTGTCGGAAGGAATGGTACTCTGGCCCTCCAGGTAAAGCTCCCGGCTGGAGGGACCGCTGGTCACCACCGAAAAGCCCAGCTTCGTGAAGAAAGCATACCAGAAAGGCAGCAGTTCGTACATCCCCAGCCCCAGGGGGATGCCAATAGTGCCGCGGATGCCCGGCTGGGGCTTGTATTCGGCCAGAAGGCGCTGCTTGTATTCGTACAGATTCAGTGGGTTTTCCGCGCCCCGGTGGGACACCGGACGGTCGCACCGGTTGCCGCTGATGTATTTTTTGCCGCCCGGAAAAATATTGACCGTAAGCTGGCAGTTGTTTCCGCACAGGCCGCAGTTGACGCTACGCACCTTCTGGGTGAAGCCCTCCAGCCCCTCCAGCGTAAGCAGAGACGATTGGCTCTTTCCCTTTGCCTTGCCGTACAGTGCCGCGCCGAACGCGCCCATCAGGCCCGCGATATCCGGCCGGATGACCTCCACGCCCATTTCCATCTCGAACGCACGCAGTACAGCCTCGTTGTAGAACGTACCGCCCTGCACCACGATCTTGCGGCCCAGCTCCTCCGGGCCGGAGGCACGGATGACCTTGTACAGCGCGTTTTTCACCACGCTGATGGCAAGCCCGGCCGAAATGTTCTCGATGGACGCGCCGTCCTTCTGGGCCTGCTTGACGCTGGAATTCATGAACACCGTGCAGCGGCTGCCCAGGTCCACGGGCTTATCCGCAAACAGCGCCAGCTTCGCAAACTCCGGCACGCCGTAGCCCAGCGCGCCCGCAAACGTCTGCAAAAAGCTGCCGCAGCCGGAGCTGCATGCCTCGTTCAAAAAGATGTTGCTGATGGCTCCGTCCTCTATCTTGAAGCACTTCATATCCTGCCCGCCGATGTCGATGACGAAATCCACGTCCGGCATAAAGTGCCTGGCCGCCGTAAAGTGGGCCACTGTCTCCACCACGCCGAAATCCACGCCGAAGGCGCTTTTCACAATGTCCTCGCCGTAGCCCGTGGCTGTGACGCTGGCCACCCGCAGGCCCGGACGCGCCTTGTAAATGTCGATGAGCATCTGCCGGATGATGGGGATGGGATTGCCGCTGTTTGGCTGATAGCTGGTGAAAAGCAAATTGTCGTCTCCGTCGATGACGGCGGCTTTTACCGTGGTGCTGCCCGCGTCGATGCCGATATGCACAGGGCCGGTGCTGTCCGCAAAGGGACGGCGCGGCACGCTCGCCTTTGCATGCCGTGCGCGGAACGCCTCGTATTCCGCTTCGTCCCGGAACAGCGGCGGGTTGAACGCATAGGTGGCCGTGGCGCTGTATGCGCGCAGCTTTTCCACCACACCCGCCAGGTCCAGTTCCTTGTCGGAATACAGCGCCGCGCCCAGCGCCACAAAATAAAGGCTGTTTTCCGGGCAGGTCCCCGTCACGCCCAGCGTCTTGTCGAAGCTCTTTTTCAGCTGGGGCAAAAATGTGAGCGGCCCGCCCAGATACAGCACGTTGCCGCCGATCTTCCGGCCCTGCGCAAGGCCCGCGATGGTCTGGTTCACCACGGCATAGAAAATGCTGGCCGCCACATCCCCGGCCTTTGCGCCCTGGTTGATGAGGGGCTGGATATCGCTTTTGGCAAACACGCCGCAGCGGCTGGCAATGGTATATGTTTTTTCCGCATGCCGCGCGGCTTCGTTCATTTCGTCGGGCGTCATCTTCAGCAGCGTTGCCATCTGGTCAATGAACGCGCCGGTGCCGCCCGCGCAGCTTCCGTTCATGCGCACCTCGGTACCGCCCGTCAAAAACAGGATCTTCGCATCTTCGCCGCCCAGCTCGATCACCACGTCCGCATCCGGCGCGTAACGCTTTGCCGCCACCCGTGTGGCAAACACCTCCTGTACGAAGGGCACGCCGCAGGCGTCGGCCAGGCCCATGCCGGCCGAACCGGAGATGGAAAGTTGCGCGGGCGCGCCGTGCAGCACCTCAGTGTGCATGCGCTGCACCAGCTCCGCCGCTTTTTCCACGATGTGGGAAAAATGACGCTCATAGGTTTTGTATGTAATATTCAGCGCGTCGTCCAGCACCACGCATTTGATGGTGGTGGACCCGATGTCAAGCCCGATCTTCAAACTTGTTCTCCCTTTCCCCTTAAGCGGCGCGCCGGGCGCGCCGCAGCCCGCCGGTAAGACAGGACCTCCTATCTTAACCTTATCTTTACCTTATATCATAGTATTTTACCGCTTTTTGTCGAAAAATCAACGGACAGATGTGAATATTTGTCAAATTTTTTACGGAAAATTCGTCCTTATTTACAAAATACTGGCGTTATGCCCAAAAACACAGCCTTTTCTTATCAAAACAGGCCCACAGCGCGGAGCCGCAGGCCTGTAAAACCAATTATTCTGTGCGCAGCGCCTCTATGGGGCTCAGGCGCGCCGCCTTGCGCGCGGGGTAAATGCCGAAGAAAATGCCGATGGCGATGGAAAACAGCGCGATATAAACTACAGTGGAGGGTGCCACATAGCCCTCCATGCCCATCAGGCTGCTGATGCCGTAGCCGCCCCACAGGCCCAGCACAATACCGATGACGCCTCCGATGAGCGTAAGCGTACCCGCTTCAATGAGGAACTGGAACGTGATGCTGCCCGTCTTTGCCCCCAGCGCCTTGCGGATGCCGATCTCCCGCGTGCGCTCGGTGACGCTGACGAGCATGATGTTCATAACGCCGATGCCCCCCACCAGCAGGCTGATGCCCGCGATGGCGGCGATGATGCCCGTAAACATCCCTGTCACGCTGCTGATCTGCGCGGTGTACTGGCTTACGTCCATAATGCCGTAGCAGTCCCGCCCGGCGTTGCCGTGTCGGCTTTCCACCAGACGCAGCACCTGCTGTGCCAGCGGTACACTGTTCGCAGTGTCCTGCGCCAGCAGCGCGATCTGGAAATACGGCTGGCCCACATCGTCGGAAAGAGTGGACAGGCTGGACAGCGGCGCCGTCATCTGCGCAGTGATCTTGCCGTTGTAGCTGTATCCGCTCTGGCTTTCGGTTATGCCGATGATCGTGAAATCCGAAGTGCGTCCGCCCACCGTGAGCTGCACCGTCATGCCCAATACGTCGTCGGTTCCAAACAGTGCCTTTGCTCCCGCGGAATCCACGGTCACAACACGGCGCGCGGCATCATAATCCGACGCGTCCCAAAAGCGCCCCGCCTGCAGCGTAGCCGGAAACACCAGAAACATGCTGCCGTTGCCCGCCGAAAGGCTGGCGCCTATTTCTCCCTTTGGGCCGCGCACACTTCCGCTGGCGCCGCCGGCCATCGTCACGCCCGCAACGCCTTCCATACGGCCCACGGCCTCCACGTCCCCGTCGGTAAAATAATCGTTCACAGTGGTATCCTCGCCGGTCACACTCAGATACACCGAACCGGAAGACAGCATGCCCAGTTCGCTGTCCATCATCCGCTGACCGCCGCCGCCGATGCACAGCACCATAATGACAGCCCCAATGCCGATGATGATGCCCAGCATCGTGAGAAATGAGCGCATTTTGCTGCCCATGATGTTGCGGTACGCCATTTTGGCGTATTCATAGATCTGACGCATCCGGACGCCCCCTTAGCCCATCATCACAGCGCCCATACCCGCGTCCGCGGGCATCTGCGCCGCGGCGGCGGGGTCGCTGCTGACAGCCATGCCCTCCGTCACATCCTGCGGGTTGAGGATGACCTCATCCCCCGCGGAAATGCCGGAGGCGATCTCCACCTGCGTATCGGAAGAAAGGCCTGTCTTCACATCCCGGCGCACAGCCGCGCCGTTTTCCACCACATAGCAGAACTGGCCACTCACATCCGTATTGACGGCGCTGATGGGCAGGCTCAGCACTCCTTTCGCCTCCCCTGTGGCAATGACCACGTTGGCCTCCAGGCCCAGTTTGATATCGCCGTCCGGCGCGTCCAGCTGCACTTTGGCGTGCACATAGGCCGTGGCCGTGCCTGTGGCGGAGGCCCCGGCCGTGGCCATCGCGTCGATGGACGCCACCGTTCCGGTGTATGTCCTGCCCAGCGTGGTGACAACGGCGCTCTGGCCCGGCTTTACCTTTTCCAGATCGTAGCGGGAGAGCGCCACGTCCACATATACATCGCTCAGGCTCTGGATCGTGCACAGCGGACCATAAGCCGCCGCGCTGGAGCCCGGCACCGCACTGAGGGAGGTGACGACGCCGCTGATGGGTGCGGTCACGCCGTCCCTGCCGCGGGCAAGATCCTCCTTGGCGCTTTGCACGGAGAGGGATGATGGCACCTGTGCCAGCTCCAACTGGCGCTTGGCGCTGTCGGACAGGACGGCCTGCTTTTCCGCGTCGTAGGTTGCCTTGGCCGCGCTCAGCGCCTGCTGCTGGTTCGCGAGGTCCGCGGCGGCGGCGTCCAAAGCCGCTTTAACAGACAACGCCTCCTCGCTCTGCTTATCCGCGAGGGCCTCGTACTGCGCGGTCAGGCTGTTCACCGCGGCTGAAGCCTTGTCTTTCTGGACGGCAAGATTGTTAAGGTTCGCAGCCGCGTCATTGAAGCGTGCCTGTGCGCTGTCGCTGGCGGTGAGCGCGTCGCTTTTCTGCAGCTGGCCGCTCTCATAAGCGGCAGAAGCCTGCCGGTAGGCGCGCTCCAGCGGCTCTGTATCAAAGGTGGCAAGCAGGTCGCCCGCGTTCACGATCTGCCCCGCTTCCACCTTCACCTCTGCAAGAGGCGCGGTGACGGGCGACGGCACCACTACGGTCTGCCCCGAGGTGAGCGTACCCGTGGTGGACAGGCTTTGGCTGATGTCTCCGGCTGCCGCCGTCTGTGTTTGCACATAGGTCGGCAGCGGGCCGCGCAGCGCGCTCAGAACGGTGTTGCCCGCCAGGGCCAGCACCGCAATGCCCGCCAGTGAAAGCAGCACGATTTTTTTGATGCTGCGCTTTTTCTTCGGCCGTTTGGGCGGCTGCAAAAGCACCTCGCCGGCCTGCGCCGGGTCCTGCACGTTCTGCGCCATCAATTCCTTTGTTTCCATTTTAGAAAACCTCCCGTTCCCCGTCGTCTATTTTTCCGTCTGTGATACGCACGATGCGCTGAGCCTTGCGGGCCAGCCCTTCGTCGTGAGTGATCAGTACAATGGTGTTGCCCTCGGCGTGCAGAGCACGGATGATCTCGAACACCCTGGCGCCCGCTCTGGTGTCCAGGTTGCCCGTCGGTTCATCCGCGAGGATGAGCGGCGGATGTGCCGCGATGGCGCGAGCCACGGCCACACGCTGCTGCTGGCCGCCGGACATCTGGTTTGGACGGTGGTCCATACGGGACGCAAGGCCCACACGCTCCAGGGCCTCCAACGCCAGCAGACGCCGTTTTCCGGCGGGCAGGCCCCGGTAAATGAGCGGCAGCTCCACGTTTTCCAGCGCGTTCAGGTTCTTGATCAGGTTGAAGCTCTGGAAAATAAAACCGATCTGTTCATTGCGGATGGCTGAAAGCGCATTATCGGAAAGCGCGCTTACGTCCTGCCCGTTGAGAAAATATGTACCGGACGTCGGCGTGTCCAGACAGCCGATCATATTCATCAGCGTGGATTTCCCGCTGCCTGAATGGCCTACGATGGCCACAAACTCCCCCTTGTAGACCGCGAGGCTCACGCCGTCCAGCGCGCGCACCTCGTTTTCTCCGGGATTGTAGATCTTGTACATATTCCGGATATCGATGATGGCCTGTTCCAAGCCCATCCCTCCCTGTGCCCGCTGCGCGGGCGTTTTTTCCATCTTGACATTTATGCAACGATATGGTCCGGCCGGCTTCTTCATTTTCTGCGCGCAATAACGAAAACCGTTCCCTTATTTTCAGCAAAAGGCCAAAAATGCAGATTCCCACACAAAATATCCGGCTGTGCATGTACTATATTTTCCCCGCGCCGCATATCCAAAAGCGAGGAGGTGTCCCCTTATGGAATTGATGGACGGCGTAATGGAATATATCCGGCCCGAGCTGCTGGTGCTGGTGGCGGTGCTTTACATCGTCGGCAAAGCACTCAAGGCCTCGCAGGACGTAAAAGACAAGCACATCCCGCTCATTCTGGGCGGCGCGGGCGTGTTCCTGGCCATGCTGTGGGTGGTGGCAACCGGCAGCTTCGACGGCGTACAGAGCATTGCGCTGGGCCTGTTTACCGGTATCGTGCAGGGCGTACTGGTGGCCGGCTGCAGCGTATACGCCAATCAGCTCGTCAAACAGGCGGGCCGGGCGGATTGACCCGAATGCAAAAGAGCATCCCCGGCGCACGGATACCCCGCGCCGGGGATGCTCTTTGTTTTCTGATATTCTCAGGGAACGTACACGTTTACATACTTCACGCCGTTTGCCACGGATTCGGCATAGGTCTCGTAGAACAGGTCCACCTGCATGCGGTTGGACTGCACAAACGCACCCGTATCTGTCGCAATGGCCCAGCCATATACGAATTTGCCGTCAGCGGAGGTGATATACACCTTTGTACCGTAGGGAATGAGCGTCGGGTCGCACGCAAAAGTACCGTAATACAGGCCCAGGCCGCTTGCGCCGCGTCCGCGGGCGGAATAATAGCCTGTCGCCTTCATGGAATACATTTTGCTGTAGCTGCTGGGCACGTTGTTTTCCACCGTGATGCCCTCGGGGGCCTGCAGCGGGCTGACGGCGTCGGAATTGTATTTCCGGTAGATCTCCGGTATCATCTCGGTGACGACCTGGGTATCCACCACCTCGGTGCCGGAATATCCGCCCTCCACATACTTCTGGCGGTAGGTCACGTCCACAAGGCCGTCCTGCCCCGCCTGCACCAGCACCTCGTGGGAATATTTCCCCGTGCTTTCGGCGGTTTCGTCCAGATACTCCGTCTCATAGGGAACGGTCTCCCGGGCGGTATTCTCAGTATATGTTACACGGTGTACGCGCACACGGCCCATGCCCTCGGTCACCGGGCTGTCCAGACTGGGAGTGGTGTAATCGTCCGGCCCCAGCGTCACGCCCGCGCGGGCCAGCACGTCGGCCACAGTGCCGTCGCTGATCTCCGCCTCGTAATATTCTCCATCCGCCGCTACAGAGACCGGAAAAGCCCGCTGCAGAGAAAGCAGCAGCGTGCCGTCCTCCACCTCGTGCAGATGGGTGCTGTCGTTGCTCTCCAGTTCCATACCCGCCAGGTCCAGCAGGACCTCGGGCTCCGTCACCGCAGCCATCACTGTGCGCTGCGCACCGGCGGAATCCGCCACAGTAACCGTATTCACCGTAGCGGCCAATGCCGTGCACACCAGCCCCAGGCTGCCCGCCGTCGCCGCCACCGCAACGATGCGGGGCCCGGCGGCGGCCAGCCAGCGCCGGATATGCTCCTGTCGCTTTGTCATGCAAAAACTCCTTTGGTTCTCCGTCCACACACCGGGCCGCACAGCCAAAACAAAACGGACGGCCCGCACCAGACCGCCCGTGTATCAACAAAAAAGAACAGCGCCGCGCGCGTTTTTGAAAACAAAAACAACGGATGCATGCGGCAGGGGCAGGCCTTGGTACCTGTGCATTATAGCAAAAGAAAGCCGCCGCGTCAAATTTTCGGCTTCAAACCGCCATTTTTCTATACAATTGGTAATATTTTACGCAGATTTTTTCTTTTTTGCCATCCTGTCCAAACGCTCCGCGCACGCTTCGCCACGGCGGCGGACATTGCATGTTTCCCCCTGTGCAAACCCTGATTTTTATGGTATAATAACCCCCAAAGCTGCCGTTTACACGGCTGCGCGTGTGCAAGGCACACGCCCCTGTGCTGACGCACAGGGCTTTGGGAACATTGAACCATGCAAAACCGCAGCAGGTGCGGTTTTGTTGTGGCCGCTTTGCGGCGTCATGGTATAATATGCCCGCTTAGCGAATGCGAGCCGCAGGCGAAGCAAAAGCAGGGCGGCATAGAAACATGGTATACGAAGCATTTAGAGACCCGGCGGCAGCACCGCCCGGCGCCTATCATTCTGATTCGACGGAGGAACGCCCCTTGGCACAAAAAAACATCCGCAATTTCTGCATCATCGCCCATATCGACCACGGCAAGTCCACCCTGGCCGACCGCATCCTGGAATGTACCCAGGCCGTGGACGAGCGCCAGATGGAGGCCCAGCTTCTAGATAACATGGAGCTGGAGCGCGAGCGCGGCATCACCATCAAGGCGCGCGCCGTTACCCTGCACTATACGGCAAAGGACGGGCAGGATTACGAGTTCAACCTCATCGACACGCCGGGCCATGTGGACTTCAACTACGAGGTGAGCCGAAGTCTGGCCGCCTGCGAGGGCGCTGTGCTGGTGGTGGACGCCAGCCAGGGCGTGGAAGCGCAGACGCTGGCCAACACCTACCTTGCGCTGGAGCACGATCTGGAGCTGGTGCCCATCCTGAACAAGATCGACCTGCCCAGCGCCGAGCCGGACCGCGTGGCCCACGAGGTGGAGGACGTGATTGGTCTGCCGTGCATGGACGCGCCCCGCGTCTCCGCCAAAATGGGCGTGGGCATCCAGGATGTTCTGGAGCGTGTCATCACCGATATCCCCGCGCCGAAAGGCGATGCAGATGCGCCGCTGAAAGCGCTGATCTTTGACGCGGTGTACGACCCCTACAAGGGCGTCATCGTCTATCTGCGCGTGTTCGACGGCCGCCTTTCCGTGGGCGAGCCCGTGAAGCTGATGCAGACGGGCGCTCAATTCACGCCCGTGGAGGTCGGCCATATGGGCGCTACGGCGCTGGCTCCCTGCGGCACGCTGGAGGCGGGTGAGGTAGGTTATTTCACCGCGTCCATCAAAACGCTGGAGGACACCCGCGTAGGCGACACCATCACGGGTGTGTCCGCTCCCACGGCTGAGGCGCTGCCCGGCTACCGCAAGGTGACGCCGATGGTGTTCTGCGGCATTTATCCCGCCGACGGCGCGGATTATCCCGACCTGAAGGATGCGCTGGAAAAGCTTCGCCTGAACGATGCGTCCCTGAGCTTTGACGCAGAGACCAGCGTGGCGCTGGGCTTTGGCTTCCGGTGCGGCTTTCTTGGCCTTCTGCATCTGGAGATCATCATCGAGCGCCTGGAGCGCGAGTTCGACCTGGACCTTATCACCACCGCCCCCAGCGTGGAATACCGCATCACGCTGACAGACGGTGCCGTAAAACTCATCGACAACCCCACCAATTACCCCGATCCGGCGCAAATCGCCAAGGCCGAGGAGCCGTTCGTGGATGCGCATATCTATACCCCTACCGATTATGTGGGCAGCCTGATGGAGCTGTGCCAGAACCGCCGCGGCATCATGCGGGACATGAAGTACATGGACGCCACCCGTGTAGATCTGCATTATGAGCTTCCGCTGGGCGAGATCGTATACGACTTCTTCGACGCTATCAAAAGCCGCAGCCGCGGCTACGCCAGCTATGACTATGAGATGAAGGGCTTTGTGGAATCCAAGCTGGTGAAGCTGGACATCCTGCTCAACGGCGACATGGTGGACGCGCTTTCGATGATCGTCCACGCGGATACCGCTTATGCCAAGGGTCGCCGTCTGGCGGAAAAGCTGAAGGAAAACATTCCCCGCCAGATGTTCGAGATCCCCATCCAGGCGGCCATCGGAGGTAAGATCATTGCCCGCGAAACCGTGAAGGCCATGCGCAAGGACGTTCTGGCCAAGTGCTACGGCGGCGACATCACCCGTAAGAAAAAACTTCTGGAAAAGCAGAAGGAAGGCAAAAAGAAGATGCGCCAGCTGGGTACGGTGCAGGTGCCCAGCGAGGCGTTCACCGCCGTGCTCAAGCTGGACGAATGAGCGCGGCGCCCGGCCGCCGAAGCTTTCTGCCTTTGGTTTGAAGGTCTGGAGAAAATATTATGAAGCTGAAATGTGTGAATATTGCGACGCCAAACCCCTCCGCAATGAGCCGATTTTACTCGCTGGTACTGGGCCAGCCCTGCCGGCGGCGCGCTCCAAACCGCTTCGAAATTCCCGCCGGCGGCGCTTTTGTCGTTATCACGCACTCCGACACAAAAACACCTGTCAACCCCGATTGCTGCGGACTGGAGTTTGCGGTCGACGACGTAGACGCGGAATACGAACGTCTGCTTTCTGCGGGTGTTTCTGTGGAACGCCCTCCCGTCACTTACCCGTGGGGGTACCGCGCCATCGGATTTCGCGATCCGGACGGCAATAACATCGATTTTACGGCGTATGTTGGTAAACCGGAATAAGGAACACGACGGCAGCATGCAAAAGCGGACGGCTGATAAAACAGCCGTCCGCTTTTATTCTTGTCGTCCGTACACCTTACAGCTCCGGTTCGGCCGAAGCCGCCGCGCCGCTCTGCGCGTCCGAAGACGCGCCCTCGCCGCCGATGACGCCCGTGGGGCTGACGCCGCCGAACAGCAGCGTGCCTTCCCTGTCCTTACCCACGATAGCCACGTAACTCTTGCCCACATTGACCTGCAGCGCAGCGCCGTTCTCGTCCTTCAGGCGCAGCGGGTCCTCCGGATTGCCTTTTTCCCATGTCACCGCGCGGAACTTGCCGCCGTAGCAGTAATAGCCCGTACCGCTGCTCATAGCGAAGTCCGTCACAAGATTGTTGGGGTCGTCGGGATTTTTCAGTTTTATATCCGTAAAAAGCACCAGTACGTTGTCAAATGCAAGCTGTGCGCCCGTGGATTCATCCACCTGCGGCGCGCCGTAAGCTGTTTTCAGATACTTGGCCGCAGCGGCGTCATAGGTGAGGGTCACCGCACCGGAATCCGAAAAGCTGAACGCCACGTCTGCGGCATCACCTTGGGCAGGCACCACCGGTTGAGCATCGTGAGCCACAAAATCGAACAATGCCTGGCTGGCGCCCGTTCCCGAAAGCCCCAGCTTTTCCATCCCCGCTGCAATCAACGCCGCGTCTGTGTACCAGCAGTGCTCATTGGCGTAACCGGCCGCACTGCGCGCTTCATCAAACACAAAGGACGTGGACCCCAAATACATGCCGTTGATGGTGGAATACTGATACTGGTTGAGCAGATTTTCAGCATAAATGCTGGTGCCGATGTGCACGATAACCGAGTTCAGCGGCATCGCGCACTGAAGATGCTGGTCCCGCGCGGAACGCACCGGCCCCACCTGGGGCACCGTGTCCTTATCTGCGTACAGCGCAAGCAGGCGGGTGATGCCGCCCTCCGTCACCATTTCAAAAACCGCGTCGGCGCTGCCGATGCCCCGCTGGGGCAGTGCGGCCTGCGCATTGTTCACCATGACGGCCACGGGCCTGTCACCCGCCGCCAGCCCTTCGGCCAGCGCTTCGCCTGTGATGAGGTTGATCTCCGGCGCAGGGCCGTCCGGAATCAGCGGGCTGGCTCCCGGAGCAGAGGCGGAGGACGCGCTCTGCGTCCCCGACGAGGTGTTGTCGCCGCACGCCGTCATGCCAAACGCCAGCATAACGGCCAGCGCAAAAGCGATCATGCGTTTCACGGGCTTCAACTCCTTTCCGTTGTTGATACATAAAACCGGGTCCGCCCCGCGCGCGTTTGCGGGCGGGGCGACGCGGGACGGCCGCGGATCAGCCGTCCGTTTCTTCAAAGTTTTCCAGCGTGCTGTTGTCGCCGGTGGGCACCTCGGCCGTATCCGTGGCTGCCGCGCCCGCGTCATAGCTGAACTTTCCGGCCTCTTCCAGGTCCACCACTGCAAGGTACGTCTTGCCGGGGTTCACCTTTACGCTGGTCTCGTTGCCCTCAGTATCAACCAGATACAGCGCCTCAAGGGGAGAGCCCTTTTTCCAGCGGATCGGTTCCGCCTTTCCGCCGTTGAAGTAGTAGCCCACGCCGCCGAAGGTGTAATCCACTTTCTGAAGGTCGTAGCCGGATCCGCCCGGATCAGGATACACGTCAAAATCCGTGAACAGCACGATGACGTTGTCGAACGAAAGCTGCGTGCCGTTGTTCGCGTCGGTGCTGGGCAGGATATCGCGGGCCGCATAGCTGTACTGGCTCATCAGATACTTACCGGCGGCGGCGTCCCAGTCGAAATAGGTGCGGTAGCTTTGGGAGTGCTCGATGGTGATGCCCAGCGCGTTATCGCCTGTCAGCACACGGGCGGGCTCATTGTAATTGACGAAGTCGAAGATCGGGCTGGTGTAGTCGCGGCGGGTATCGGCACCCAAGGCATCAATGGCTTTCTGGATAAAATCTCCATCCACATAAGCCGTGTGTTCCCGCGCCACATTCCCCTTACTTGCATCGCGTGGGAAATCACCCATCCGATCCAAATTCAAATCCATATCCTGATAAGAGTAATCCTTAACATACTGCGTCTGCACCACGCTCTCGCCGATATGCACATAAAGCGGCTGCAGCGGCAGGATAAGCTGGAAGAACTGGTCACGCGCGCTGCGCACGGGGCAGATCTCGGGCAGGTCCCGGTAATCGGTAAACAGGGCGCAAAAGCGGGTGATGCCGCCCTCCACCTTGATCTCGATGAGCACGTCGGCTTCGGACAGGCCGTTCTGCGGACGCGCCTGCTGGTAAGAGGTATTGGAGATATTGTTCACCATGACAGCCGTGACGCGCTGGCCCTCGGGATAATCGTCACTCTTGGGCAGGCCGGTGAGGACGGCCGGGTCATACGGCGGCTCCTGCGGCTCAGGCTCCGAGGAGGAAGCGGCTGGAGCGTCCGTCGTGCTGCCGGACGAAGCGGGCTTGTCGCCGCACGCCGTGAACACGGACGCCGCCAGAGCCAGGATCAAAAGCATGGAAAGAAATTTTTTCATCTGATGGTCTCCTGTTGTTGTAGTGATCTATTTTCAATATCGGGCACTACTGCGTCATTCCGAGTACCGGGCCGCTCAAGACAATTGTCCGGGCAAAACGCTAGCCGGGAATCGTGCGGTGCTGCCAAAAATATTGAAGCAAAAATGTTTTATTCCGCCGCCTGCCAAACAGGCGCCGTATCGTTGATGCGGAAATAGGAATACATGTCCAGCCCCACCACCGCAATATAGGTGCGGCCCGGGTTGACTTCCACAGGCGTTTCGGCGCCGTCGGCGGACACGATGCGCAGCGGCTGTTCCGGCGCGCCTTTCAGCCATCGTACCGGCTCGCATCGTCCGCCGTTGAAATACCAGCCCACGCCGCCCCACGCAAAATTCACTTTCGTGAGAATGCCGCCGGGATATTTTTCGGTGTCCGTGAACAGCACCAGCAGGTTATCGAACGTGACGGCCTCACCGGTGTTCTCATCCAAATGCGGCGCGCCGAACTGTGATTTTACATATTGCGCTTTCTCTGCATCGTAGCGGAACGCGCTGTTGGCATAGCTGGAAAAACGGATATAGAGCTGGGACGCTTCCCCACCCGCCAGCACGCGGGGCTCCTGAACGTAGGGGACGAACTGGAACACGGCCTGCTGTGGGCCGTCCATCTCGGTGTCCAGCCTGTATTGGGCGGCCGCCTGAGAAAACAACTCCCCGCTGGTGAACCAGCAATGCTCAATGGCCGCCGTCAGGTTGCGCTGTGCATCCAACTCCAGCGCGCCGGCCTGAAAATAACCATCCAAAGATTTGGCCTCATAATGGTATTGGCTGAGAAGCGCCTTCGCATACGTGGAGCCGCCCACATGCAGGTACATCGCTCCCAAGGGGAACATAAGCTGCACATGCTGGTCCCGAGCGGAGCGCACCGGCCCCACCTCGGGCATGGAAGTATAATCGGAATATACGGCCATCAGACGGGTGATGCCGCCCTCGGTCACCATTTCATATACAAGATCCGCACTCTGCAGGCCACGCTGGGGCAGCGCCGCCTGAACGTTGTCGAGCATCACGGCCAGAGGCCGCATACCCTCAGGCCAATCATCCGCTTTAGCAAGCCCTGTGAGGGGGTTCGCCGACGGGTCTGTCACGATAGCGGGCGTTTCCGGCTCGGGCTGCGGCTGCGGCTCCTGCGCAGACTGGGACACCGAGGAAGGCGCCGGCGCGCTGGAACTCCCGGAAGGCGGCGCGCCTGAGGCCGAGACCTGCCCGCCCGCAGTGCAGGCGCAAAGGCACATCACAGCCGTACTCAGCGCCAACAGGGCGCTGCACAAACGTTTCGTCATGCCTGTCAACCTCGCGATCGGCAAAACGAGACGGAAAGAAGCAAATAAGAAGAAAAGGCGGCATCTGTATAGACGAAGCAGCCTTATCTTTTGTTTCGTTCCCTATCCCGTTTTCACCATAGCGTTTCAGCGTAACTATCCTTATACAATATACACAAAACCGAAGCTTTTGTAAATAGGAAGGCAAACATTTCACACAAGAGCGGCGCCTTCAAGGAGGCAGGAAAGCCCCGGGAGCCGCGCTTTCCCGCGCACCGTCGGTGCGCGCACGGCGGCTGCTGGCGGGACAATTTTCCGGCGGGGTATTGACAGAATACCACCTGGCTGATATAATAGTCAAGCGTCATTGGAGAATACAGTATTTCCGTCTTTTCTCTTTTTTTTATGAGCCATTAGCTCAGTCGGCAGAGCATCTGCCTTTTAAGCAGGGTGTCCGGGGTTCGAATCCCCGATGGCTCACCATTACCAGCAAACTCGAACTTGGTCTTGTATGAGAGCGGGTTCGGGTTTGTTTTTTGTCTGAACATGATTTTAAAGTAGAGCAAGCAGGCCGCACAGGAGAGATATCTTCTGCGCGGTCTGTTTGCTTTCTATGGAATTTGAATGCATTCCGCAAACTGCTCGAAGGACATCTCCCCTACCTGGTATTTGACCATTGCCTTCTGCGCGGTATCACGCCATTTGTTGTAGCCCTCGCGCATTTTGGCGTTCCCCTGTGCGCGGGCGCAGCGCATCTGGTATTTGTTCCGCAGCTGCTGGTAGAGCTGCCGTGCCCTGTCCGCTTTCACCTGTGCGGCGTATTTCTCCCGTGCCGCGACCTCCTTGCAGGATGCTCCCGTGTCTTCATCGCACACGCGGTCGCAGTATTTGGTGCGGCTCGAAAATGGCAGGAACAGCCTGCCGCAGTTTTCACAGCGTGCGACACGCAGATCAAGCGCGCACATCTGCTGAAATTCCAGAAATACAAGCGCAGGCAGATTATCACTTGCGTAAAATGTGGCGGCAGCAATGCCGCCCTTCTTTATGCCCTCCGGTATGTACTGCTGCAGCTTGATGTGTACATCATCCAGCATTCTGCTGCATCTGCCATAGAGCTCTCCATTATTCTCCGCCAGCTTTAACAGCCGTGCGGACGGAGCAGAAAGCGGCTGGCCGTCCTTACCGCAAAGTGTTACACCGATAAGAACCCGCAGGTCCTTTTGGAAGGCGCTGATCTTCTTCAGGAAGTTGATAAAATAGTCCAGCACCAGCAGTGCCGTTTCACACAGAGAACGGTCCTCGGTCTCCCATTCGATGTAATACTTCATCTGTTCGGTATATGCCGGAAAGCTCCGGCAGTAGCCTTCCATAATGTTTCCGGTAATCGCCTGGTTTCCCAGGTGGATGAGCCTCTGGTGCACCTCGGATCGGGACAAGCCTGTATCATTCACGCCGGAGGCCAGGGCCTCAAGATACGGCTCACTTTCCTGGTCGTAGGCACGCCATACTGCCAGGCAGTATCCCTCCAGCAGGTCAAAGAATGCCGGAGAAACGGTCTTGACACTCAGGGACATATTGTGATAGAACTCCGCGACCTGATAATACACACAGGTCTCCGGCTCGGACAGCCGCTGCGGCATCGTGCAGGTTTCGCCGAAATCCACGCCTGTATAGGCGCGGCGCAGCGCGCGTGCCTGTTCCAGATACGGTTCCCAATCAACGTCGAGTGTCCCGAAAACAAGCGAACCCAGCGGATAGGCGGTTTGTTCTTCTCCGCCTGTACCGATGTACTCGGTCTTGCCGTTAAAATAGACATAGGTTTTACCGCGCATCCTGTTCCCCATCCTATCCTGTGTGAATTTGCCTGTGTTTCACAGCAGCTCACAAAACGTGTTCTTTTATCCTACACGAAATCATAGTAACACATCTTGTCATTGAAAACAAGCAGTGATACGCTTAATGTGTCGGGATGTATGTTGGCATATATCACAGACACGGAAAGCAGCGGAATGTTTCAGAGCGAAACCGTTCCGCCCGGGCATCAACGGCAGGACAGCGTGGAGATGGGCAGCGGCAGAACAAAGGACAAACAGAGCAGCACAGCCGCCGCCACTTCTCTCCCGCCGCAGCGGGCCCACGGACACTTTGCCGGCCCTGGCCGGAAAGTGTCCTAGTGGGTCAGACGCTTTCAAAAGCGTCTGCGCGCCCCGCAGGACGGCGGATGCACAGGCCGGTACAAGGAGAAAGGAGGAGCCGATAAGGAAAACGAGCAGGACGGTGGTGCGCAATGAGCGTTACCGCAAAAACGCAATCGGGGTACGGGAAAGGCATAACGAGCGAAAAAATGAAGCGTACTCGAATCCGGATGTTTTACTGGAGTACAGCAGCCAAAATGTTGTTTTCAAAACATGCGGTGCACCAACATATGCACAGCAATTCGACAGGATGGTTGCGGAGGGAGCCGTAAGCACCCGTGGCTTAAAGCCGGACGCCTATGTATTCGATGAAATGGTATTTGATGTAAATACGGAATATTTCGAGCGGCACGGCGGATATGAGTACGCAAAAAAGTTCTATGCCGAAGCGTATGAACTGGCCAAACAAATCGCAGGCGGAGAACAATATGTGATATCGGCGGTGATGCACGCGGACGAGAGGAACCGGGAAGCCAGTGACAGGCTGGGAAAAGATGTGTTCCATTACCACATGCATGTTATTTATCTTCCGGTGGTGGAAAAGGAGATCCGGTGGTCAAAGCGCTGCAGGGACCCCGCACTGCGTGGGACCGTTCGGGAAACGGTCATGCAGGTAAGCCATAGTAAAAAGTGGCCGATGGTCCCGGCGACAGATGAAACCGGCAGGCCAGTGCTAAAAAAAGACGGCAGGCCGAGGCTTGTCAGTTCTTACAGCCTGCTGCAAACCGCTTTTTACGAACACATGAAAGCGGCAGGTTTCACGGATTTTGAACGCGGTATCGAGGGAAGTACGGCGGAGCATCTGGATGTGCTGGAATACAAGGTCAGACAGGACAAGCAGGCTGTGCAGGAACTTCGGCAGGAAATCGGAGACCTGGGTACACAGGCGGAAGAAGCCCGAAAACAGCGAGATGAACTGCGCGGCGAGGTTGCAGCCGCAGCAGGCGATTTACGGGCTGTACAGGCCGACGTAGGCGATGTGCGGCAGATGCACGGGCGCAGCAGGCGGAAAGCTTTGACAAAACGGATCGAGCTGCCCGAGGATGATTATGCGAGGCTGCTGAAGCTGGCGGAATCGGCGGCAGGATTGCAGGTGGAAAACCGCCATCTGGCGCAGGAGCTGCAGAACAGCGGCACGATGCTGTGGCGGCTGCGCCGTGAGGCGGAAGATACGGAGGAGCGTCTGCATCAGCTTTGGATGGATACGCGCTCCTACCGAGAGGCGGTTAAAATCGCGCCGCGGCGTGTCAGCGAATTTCTTTCGGGGGTCCTGCGGGAGCACCGCCGGGAGCAATCGGTGACACGGCAAAGCCGGACGCAGCAGCGGAGCCGGGATTGGGAAATGCAGTTGTGAGCAGATGGAATGAGCAGGCGCCGGGGACGGCCCAGCGGAAAGGAGACCGGATAGGTTAAAGAAAAGCAGGTACATGGCGGAACGGGAGAGTAACAGGCGGAAAGAAAACACAGCACGTCAGGGCGTGCCGGTGGAGGATCTGGAACAGTTTGCAAGGTTCCTACTTCCGAAAATCCAAGCGTTTTACGAAACGGAAGAAGGACAACGGGCGTTTCAGGAATGGAAAAAAAGAAACAAGAATTAATCTTCTAAAAAGCAATAAATGACAAGGCCGAGGAACGGGCAGAAATTCCCATTCCTCGGCCTTATGCTTCGTTTGTTTTGCTTTAAACACCAGTTGAGATCAACTTAAAGCACCAGTGGGCGAACAAGACAGCGTTGCTGATACAGGCACAGAAGCGCTCCCTTTTGAAAATGTAGCAGACATATTCGCAGTATTGCCGCTGCACCAAGAAGATTCACCACCATAACTCCATCCATTTGAAACGGTATGGTAAACGCTTGCAGATGTTGCAGTAGCCGTATGACCATCATATGAAAAAATCCCATTAAGCTGAACACTTCCGATTGCCGCGCCATAATAGGAAAAGTCTCGTGTAATACTGCCTTTTTTCACTGATGCGCGTAAAGCTGAGTTTTCGATGGTCAATACCGTATGGTATGACACACCATTTCCGAGGTCGACGGTTCCCAAGTCAATAACCTGCGTTTCAGGTTCAAGAGCAAATGCAGGAACAGCTAACACAAATACTAAAATCGCAGCTATTGCTAAAGAAACAAGTTTTTTCACACAGAAAGCCTCCTTAAAAATAATTTATTCTAAAAGATTCGGGAATTCATCCCAATCTGAGTTACTTGTATCAACATTCCCAAAATCAACAATAGTAGTATTCACTTCTACCACACGGAATTTTTTGCTTTTCCACATATAGAAAACAGAAAAGGCTAAAATGCCCATTAGTACAGCGCCGCCAATCCGCAGCAACCAGGTTCTACGTCTTTTTTTGCGATGACAAATTGCGACAACATTTTCGGGGAGAGTATCCAAAAAGCTTCCGGCCGCATCTTGAGGGGTCCCAATGATTGCAATACATTCCTCGTATGAAATCATAGGATTTTCATTTTGAAGGTCCGCTATTGCTGCGCGGATTTGCTTCTCAAATATATCTTTTTGAGATGTGTCACAGTATAAATACTTCCCGGCCTGGCGGAAATACTGTTTCCACCTACGCTCATTCATACCGAATCCCCCTCATAGAGCACACCGTCTTTCGATAAGAGGCTATCAATAGTCTGCGTCACTCGCCGATATTCTGCAATGATATCATCGAGATATCTGCTGCCCTGTTCGGTAATCGAAAAATATACTCTGGTTCGATTACTCTCCGTAACAACGGTTTCTGACGGTGAAATGTAACCGTGCTCTTGTAGCCGATAGATAGCAATATATAGTGTGTTAAATTGAAGCACACCATCACTAAGCCGGGCCATTTCCTGAAGCATTTCGTAAGCATACATTGGCTTTTGCCTCAAAAGAAAAAGAACCAGCATATCGGTCGTAGCTTTTTTCAGGCCGTCTTTCATGCCCGCCACGGTGCCACTACGTTTTTTGGATGATTGCTCCATGGTGTTATCTCCTATGTTCATCAATATTATACAACATAATATCAATATTTTCAATACATTTATTAAGAAAAATTTTATATCTAATTTTCGATTATCCGCATAAACACTATACTTTCAAGTATTTTGAAGTATAGAAAAAACTCATTTTACCACGAATTTACCACGATTGAATGAGCCTTGATATGACCTATAAAAT